>MDSY01116222.1_pt1 | contig 15274 bp, 15 predicted proteins | sample 811131 | NCBI WGS metagenome assembly MDSY01 (sample SAMN05326643, study PRJNA326480) | marine metagenome | isolation source: seawater | place: Atlantic Ocean: South West | collected 2010 | reverse complement strand
GTTGATAGGCTGGATGTGGAAGCGCAGTAATGCGTGCAGCTGACCAGTACTAATAGCTCAATTGGCTTGATTTATGCACTGAAAAAAATTTTTAAAAAGATAGATATTAATAAAATTAAAATTGATAACATAACAACCTTTGCTTAGTTTATACAATTTTTATACTTCATGAGCTTAATACACAAAAAAAACCAAATTTTTTCTTATAAAAAAAAGAAAAAAAAACACTATTTTGAAAAATTAAACTCAAAAATTATTAAAAAAAATTTTTCACTGATTGATTTAGGAACTGCTTCAGGAGATTTTATGTTTTTTTTAGATAGTTTTAGAAAAAATAAAAAGAATGAATTTTATGGAGTAGAAAAAGAAAAGTATCTAATTGATTTTTCTAAGCTTAATAAAAATAAAAAAATCCATTTTATTAATAAAGATTTTACAAAAAAAAATTTTAAACTAAATAAAAAATTTGATTATGTGACTTGTCTTGGCACAATTAACTTATTTGATAATGTTACACATTTATTTAAAAAAATGTTTAAACTTTGTAATAAAAATGGAAAAATCTTCATATATGACATTTTTAATGATGATCCAGTTAATTTAAGACTTAAAGTTAATTACGAATTAGAAAAAAAAAGTATATGGCATACGCAGTTTAATTGTTTTTCTGAAAAATATATAAAAGAATTATGTAAAAAAATTAATCCTAAATCAAAAATTTTATTCTATAAAATGAATTTTAAGGGGATAAATGTTAAAAAAAAAAAATATCCTACGCTCACGTCATATACAAAAAAAATTGATAATAAGAATTTTTTTATAAGCCCTTATAATCAAATTTTACCTTTTAAAATTTTAGAAATCCAAAACAATTAATTTACAAAACTCTTTAAATTCCATTGGTAAGTTCCATGACTATTTTTTGATTATCATCTTTACAATATTTCTTAAAAGCTCTCATTTTATTTTTATGTACTAAAAAAATATAAAGTTTGTCTCTTTTATTTTTTATCAAGTAAGTTCTAAAGCCAAATTTTTTAAGTCTACCATTTATCGAAGGTGTTGCGTAATAGCCCCAGTCTTTCTTCGCAACATCATATTCAGAGTTCAAATATTTGAAAGTAACTTGTTCATTTTTGTTTAGCATAATTTTTGCTGTATCTTTTAATCGTATTTTTGTATTACCCACATTCACATTAAAAATTCTGGGTTTTTTTTTAATTTTTATTTTCACGCAACTTTTTTTACAAAAGCAAATAAACTTAATTTATTACTTTTCTCTTTAATATTTTTGCAGGTAATCAATTTTAAGCCTGCTAGTTTTATGCAATTTTTCAAAGATTTTTTTGTAAAAACATGAAGATGATCAACATTAAATTCTTGTCTATTTTTTTTATCTTTATGTTTAGACGCAGCATATCCGTCTGGAACTTCTATATATAAGTATCCACTTTTGGATAAATAATTTTTTGCTATTTTTAAAAACTTAACTGGGTCTTTAACATGCTCTAATACTTTATTCATAGTAACAATATTAAAGCTTTTCTTTTTAAACATTTGTGACTTTAGATTTGAGTGAATAACCTTAATTTTTAATTGCTTGGCAAATTTTACATAATTTATATCTGGCTCAACTCCTACTAGCTTCCAATCGACTTTTTTTTTTAATTGGTAAAGAAAAATACTTAATCCACTACCCACATCTAATAAGTTTATTTCTTTTTTCTTTATATTTTTAAAGTACGAAATGATACGCTTTACCCTATGATAATTGTCTGACTTAAATCTTAAATTTAATAATTTATTAAATTTTTTTCTAATATCTTTTCCATGAGATATTATTGAGTAGTTTTTTTTATAAAATTCATTAACATTAATTCTGTGTTTTGCTGTAAAATGACCACAGATTTTACACCTCATAATTTTTCTTTTATAATTTTTAATTTTATAGTCAGGCTCAAAAAGTGGTCGTGAATCATAGTTATAAAATAATTCAATGTTTTTATAGTTTTTTTTTGAATTTAAAAAACAGTAACATTTAATTTTATTTTTCAATCTCATCTAATTATTTTAAGGGAAATCTTAATTTCCAACTTTTTTCTTTGTACCATATTTTTGTATTTCTAAACTTTTCACATATTGTAAAAAATTTCTTTTTATTAATGCCTATTAAAGCACAAAATTTTTTGATATCTTGATTTGGTGCTTTAAAAGCACCTTTTTTTACTATTTTTATGGCTTGATTTCTAGATAATCTATTATTTCTAATTTCCAAACTAAGGTTGTCATAACTTCTTGAAAAACCAAATTTATGAATCTTTAGATAATGATGTATGGATATTAAATCGTCATCAATATCTGCATATTTGTAGATACCTGTTTTAGGTCCTTTTGAATTTTTTTTAAAACCAAATTTTTTGGCAACTTTAAACGTCTCCAAAGGATCCCAATTGAAATAATCACCAAGAAAAATTGATATAGGGCTTAATTCCTTATTTTTTGATGACTTTAATTTAATTAACGGAGCTAACTCTTTTTCTGTTAAATCCTTACTTATCCAATCTTTTACAGTTGTGTTAAAGTTTATCCCATATTTTTGGATCCATTTTTTATTTAGATTTTTTAATTCCTGATCTTTTTTGCTTCCCCCATACTCATTGGCCGAGTTTTCTCCCCAAATTATATAAGGTATAGAAAAACTTTTTGCTAAATTGTAAGAAATATTCCACATAGCCATGTGCATTGGTAACGCTACCGCTCCGAATTTCAAAAAAGCTTTTTTTATAAATTTTTTTTCAGCAATTTCATTTATTGTGAAGTCAATATGATGAACACCAATTTTTTTTAGATTATCAAGATTTCTTTGACCAATTCCAGTTCTCAAAATAGGTTTATATGTGAATGTTAGAGGGTTAAGACCATAACTTAGTATTTTCAAAACTTGCCAAGTACTATCTTTCCCTCCACTAACTGGTATGAGACAGTCATACACACTCTTCTTATTTTTAATACTTTTAACAATTTTATCAAAATTTTTTTTTTTATTTTTCCAATTTATCTTTTTTTTATTTAAGTGATTATGGCAAGCTGTACATTTGCCATCTGACATAATTGAGATATTTGGCCTTGTGTCTGGCAAGATGCAATAATTACAATATATCATCTCCAATCTTCCAAAAATAATTTTACAGACAAAAAATTAAACATAAAGTTATTTCCTGTACCACTTAATTGTTTATTGTTTTTAAGTATTTCATAAAATTTTTTTTTATTGATAATATCAAATATTTCACTTTCACCCATTAAGAAATCAATATTTTTTTTATTAAACCTTAAAATATCATTTATGGATGCATTAAAACCTGTTTTTATTTTATTCAAACGAATTTTTTCTGGAACAAAACCTTCGATTAATTTTCTTAATGGCCATTTTGCTAATCCATTTTTAACATAATATGCAGGTGGCATGTTAAATGCAGATTCAAACAACTTCGAGTCTAAAAAAGGAGAACGATTTTCAATCGAATGATACATTGCATTTAAATCTTCCTCTTTAAGAATAACAGGCACTATTTCATTAAACATCTCATTAGCCATTCTGTTTTTCATTAAAGATTTAGAATAATTTTTTTCTGTAAAATTTAGGTCCTTCTTTTTAAGAAATAAATCTTTTTTAAAATTTTCATATTGGTAAAGATGTTTTCTAAACGCTGGATTATTAATATACAGGTTCATTTTTTTTAAAAATGGATTTCGAATTATAGGGCTAATAGTGTGCTTCCAATTAGAACATGATTGTTTATAAAGATGTTTCATATTCTTTATTTCATTTAAGTAAAGTAAATGGTGGTCATAGTAACCTGAAAAAGTTTCATCACTTCCAACTCCTGTTATAGATACTTTAAAACCATCTTTTTTAACTTTTTTATATAGTAAAAAATTTAACAATGAGTTAATCGTTGAAACAGGACTATCATGATATCTTATTTGTTTTTTTAAAATATCGATAAAATTAATCTTTTTAATATCAAGTTTTAAGTTTGTATGGTCAGCACCTAATTGTTTACTTGCAAAATTGATCATTTTACTTTCATCATATTTTGGATTAGTGCTGATTACGCTAAACGTTTTTAGGTTATAATTAAAATATTTTTTTGCAATAAAGGCAAGAGAATTACTATCTACTCCACCACTGAGGTGAAAAGCTATTGGGAAATCTGACCTTAATCTTAGTTGTATTGATGTAAAAAGTTTTTCCTTTAAATCCTGAAAATAAGTTTTTTCATCGATATCTATTATTTCAGATTTAATTTTCCAATACCTAAACTCTTCTATATTATTATTTGTTATTTTTAGGTAACATCCAGAAGGAACAGAATAAATATTTTTATAATAAGATTTATTATTTTTATGAATATATTTGTAACCAAACTTCAAAAAGTTCTCTAATTTATTGTAATCAATATCTAATTTTCTATTAAGTAAACATCTGATAAATTTAATTTCAGACCCAAAATATAATTCATTGGACTCTTTTAAAAAAAACAAAGGTTTCTCACCAAATCTATCTCTACAAAGGTAAGAATTGTTTTTCGTGCTGTCGTGAAAAAAAAAACTCCACATTCCTTCCAATTTTTTTACACAATTTATTCCCCATTTATCCAGAGCTTTTATTAAAACTTCAGTGTCAGAGTTTGTACTAAAATTGTAACCAAATTTTTTTAGCTCAGACCTAATTTCCAAATAATTATAAATTTCACCATTAAAAATTAATGTTTTATCTTTATAAGAGTAAGGTTGATTGGAATTTTTTTCTGGTGCAATAATTGCGAGTCTAGTAAAAAAAAAGTGTATAAAATTTTTTCTATTTTTAATCAACTTGTGACCACTACTGTCAGGGCCCCTATATTGCATCAACTTAAAAAGTTCACTCTTCTTAGTTTGAGAAATTCTTTTATTGCCTATATATCCAGCTATTCCACACATAGTTTTATCTATTTGTTCTCTCTTTAATTATTTGGATACATCCCTTTTTACATCCAATGAATTTTTGTTTTGATTTTATTAAAATTTTTCCAGGTTCTATAATTGTTTTTAATTTTGGTATCTTACAACTAAGTAATCTAATTTTTTTTCTTTTAAGGATATAAAAAGCTCCTGCATAAGGACTTGTAATAGCTCTTACAAGATTAAAAACTTGATAGTCTGTCATTTCATTCCATTTTATTTTTCCATCTTTATCAGATCGTTGTTTTAAATATCTTTCAAACTTTATATTTTGTTTTTTTGGTTTAATTTTTTTTATTATTCTTTGAATTGTATTTTCAACCAAGTAGGGATAAATTTTATTAACTTTGTTGTGTAAATGTTTAATATTTTCTTTTGTATTTAATAAAATTTTTTTTGTAATATAAATTGGACCCCTATCTATTTTTTTTGTCATTTTAGTAATACTAATATAAATATTTTTTTTACCTTCAATTATTTGCCAATTTAGGGGAGACCCACCTCGGTAATTAGGCAGTCTACCGGCATGTAAATTTATAGTATCATATTTAGCAGCTTTAATTAGTTCTTGAGGAAATATTAAGGGCCATCCAGCTACTATCAAAAGATCATATTTATTTTTTTTTATTTTTGAAATTATTTTAAAATCTAACTTTTTAATAATTAAATACTTTTTTTTTATTTTTTTTAATATACTTGAATCGAGATTTTTTTTAGATAAGTAAACATCAATTATATATTTTTTTTTTTTTATTAAGTGGTTAAGAACACCAAGTCCACGATAACTATTAAAAAAAATTGCAATCTTCATTTATTCTAACTAAATTTCTTAGCTTCATTGTTTATAATTTTATTATTTAATTGTAAATTATATGAAAAGAATTTCAAATTTAACAAAAAGAGTATAAGATTTATATCTATAAACTAAAAGAAATTTAATATATTAATTGTTATGACAAATTATCATAAGTTAAATTATAAATTTATATATATATATTCAAAAAAATTTGCTGTTCACAGGTGTAGATATCCTGTAAATCAAAAAATTTACAGGGCTTGAAGTGCTTGCTATAGTTCAGGCCAGATGTAGTTCAAAGAGATTTCCAAATAAAATTTTAAAAATTATTCATGGTAAACCTTTAATTCACCATGTAATTTTAAAATTATTAAAATCAAAAAAAATTTCAAAGATTATTGTGGCAACATCAAATCACAAATCAGATGAGAAATTAGTAAAATATTTAAAAAAAATAAAAGTTCAATTTTTCAGAGGTAGTTTGCAAAATGTAGCAAAGAGAATTTTAGATTTAGTATTATTAAAAAAAAAAAAATTCTTTTTACGCATAAGTGGAGATAGCCCTCTAATAGACTATAAACTAGTTGATCAGGCTATATCTATATTTAATAAAAATAAGCAATATGATTTAATAACCAATATATTTCCAAGATCATTTCCAAAAGGTCAATCTGTAGAGATCATAAGAACTAATATACTAAAAAAACATATACATAGAATGAGTAAACTAGAAAAAGAGCATGTAACCAAATATTTTTACAAATATTCAAAAAATTTTTATATCAAAAATTTTAGAAATAAATTAAAAAATGAATTTATTAAACTTGCAGTAGATAATAAAACAGACCTAGCTAAAATTTTGAAAAAAATAGATAAAAAAAAATTTAAAAATTATTCAATCTATGATTAATGCAGCAATTATAGGGTCAGGCATAGGTTTAAAACATTTTGAAGCAATCAATGGGTATAGAAATTCTAAAGTCAAAATTATTTGTGAAAATAATTATAAAAAAATAAAAGAATTAAAATTAAAATATAAAAGTATAAAAATAATATCAAATGAGAGTGAAATATTTAGAGATAAAGAAATAAACCTTGTCTCAATAGCAAGTTATGATGACGATCATTTTTTTCAAATAAAAAAATGCATAGAAAACAATAAACATATAATTGTTGAAAAACCTATGTGTTTAAATATTAAGCAATTAAATCAAATTAAAATTTTATTAAAAAAAAATCCTAAAATTAAAATTATCTCCAATCTTGTCTTAAGAGAAAACTCTTTGTTTATGGCTCTTAAAAAAAAAATTAACATTGATGATATTTTTTATATAGAGGCTGATTATATTTGGGGCAGAAAACAAAAATTATTTCAATGGAGATCTAAAATTAAAAATTACTCTGTAACACTTGGTGCTGGAATTCATATGATTGATCTTATAATGTGGCTATTGAATAAAAAACCAATGTATGTGACATCTTATAGCAATAACATAGCAACAAAAAAAACAAATTTTAAAAAACAGAGTTTTCTAATTTATATTTTTGAATTTTCAAAAAATATAATTGTTAAAATCACAGCTAATGCCGCTGGAATTTACCAACATTTTCATGAAGTTAAAATTTTTGAGAAAAAAAAAACTTTAGTCCACAATTTTTTAGGTTCTTTTATGTTTAAAAAAAAAGGTATAAAAACTCATTTTAAAAAATTAAATTATGAATATCCTGATAAAAAAAATAGAAAAAAGATAATTCAAAATTTTATTGATATTTTGATTGATAAAAGAATTAATTCAACTACTTCATTCAAGGATCAATATAATTTGATGAAAGTTTGTTTTGCAGCAGATAGATCAATTGTTTTAAAGAAGAAAATTAAAATTAAATACTAATGAAAGAAATTAAATTTAGTAAAATAAATATTTTACAGGAAGATATAAACCTTGTTGGAAAAATAATTAAAAGTGGGTGGTTAACACATGGTAAATATACAAAAAAATTTGAAGATGAATTCAAAAAATATACAAAATCAAAATATGCAGTTTCTGTGTCTAGTTGTACGGCAGGTTTGCACTTATCGTGTCTAGCTTCGGGTTTTAAAAAGGGGGATGAAGTTATAGTTCCAGCTCAAACGCACACAGCTACAGCGCATGCAATTGAATACACTGGTGCAAAAGCTGTTTTTGCAGATGTAAATAAAATTACTGGCAACATATCACTTAAAGATATTAAAAAAAATTTTACAAAAAAAACAAAAGGAGTGATTGTAGTGCATATGGCTGGTTACCCTTGTAATTTAGAAGAAATCATAAAATTTTGTAAAAAAAAAAATTTGGTTTTGCTAGAGGATTGTGCACATGCTGTCGGCACAAAATATAAAAATAAACATGTTGGAAATTATGGGCTAACAGGAAGTTTTTCGTTTTATCCGACAAAACAAATTACCACTGGTGAAGGAGGCATGGTAATAACTAATGATAAAAAAATTTTTGATAAAATAAAAAAATTGAAAGCCTTTGGAATTGACAAAGATATTAAAGATCGAAAAAAACAAGGTGATTATGATGTAAAATTTTTAGGTTACAACTATAGAATGACTGATTTTCAGGCTGCATTAGGAATAAATCAAATTTTGAATTATAAAAAAAATTTAAAAATGAGACATGTATTAGTAAAAAGATATTTATCAAATCTATCTAAAATAAAAAATATAGAATGTATGCCCTACTCAAATGATTGCTCATATTTTATTTTTCAAGTTTTTTGTAAAAACAGAGATAAGATTTTAAAAGAATTAAAAAATCTTAATATTGGTGTAAGCGTTCATTATTCAAATGCTTTACCACGAATGTCATATTATAAAAATAAATATAACTTAAATAACATCAAATACAAAAATTCGATTGAATATGGCGCTGAAAATATATCTTTACCAGTATACCCAAAGTTAAAGATAAGAGAGGTTGATAAAATTTGCAAAACTATTACTAAACTTGTTTGATTAGATGAAAAAAAAAATATTACTAGTTGGTGGATGTGGTTTTATTGGGCACAACTTAGCGCTAAAACTTAAAGAAAAAGGTAATCAAGTTTTTATAACAGATAGTTTATCTGTAAATAATATACTTTCATTTACTGATAGTGATATAAAAAATAAAAATTTATACAGGTCAATTTTAAACAACAGATTAGAACTTTTAAATAAAAATGAAATTAATTTAACAGTTCAAGATGCAAGAGATTATCACGCAATTAGTAAACTTTATGAAGTAATAGATCCTGATGTTATTATTCATTTGGCTGCTGTTTCTCATGCCAATAAATCAAATAAAGATCCACATAGCACATTTGATCATAGTTTCAGAACTTTAGAAAATACACTTGATTTTGCGAGACAAAAAAAAAGACATGTAATTTATTTATCTTCAAGCATGGTCTATGGGAACTTTCAATCAAAAGAGGTTACAGAAGATACACCTTGTGTTCCAATTGGTATTTATGGAACATTAAAGTATTCTGGAGAACTTTTAGTTAAAGCATACAAACAAGTTTTTGATTTACCATACACAATTATAAGACCTTCAGCTCTTTATGGCGAAAGATGTGTAAGTAGAAGAGTTGGTCAAATATTCATTGAAAATGCAATACAAGGACTTGATATTAATATTAATGGTAGTGGTGAAGATAGATTGGATTTTACTTATATCGAAGATTTAGTGGAGGGTATAAGTCTTTGTTGTGAAAAAGAAAGTGCCAAAAATGAAACATTTAATTTAACCTTTGGAAGTTCAAGAAAAATAAATGAATTGCTCGAAATTTTAAGAAAAGAATTTAAAGAAGTTAATGTTTTGTATAAAGAAAAAGAAAAATTTATGCCAGAGAGAGGAACACTAGATGTTAGCAAGGCAAAAAAATTACTTGGATATAATCCTTTAAACCCAATAGACAAAGGTTATGTAAAGTACATTTCTTGGTACAAAACTTTTTGGAACTCTATAAAATAAAATCGAATTGATTTTATGAAATTAAAAAAAAAAACTTTTATAATTGCAGAAGTGGGCAATAATCACGAGGGTAGTTTTGTAGTTGCTAAAAAATTAGTTGTTTTAGCTGCAAAAGCTGGAGCAGATGCAGTCAAATTTCAAACATTTAAAACTCAAAACTTTATAAGAAAAGAAGACAAAAAAAGATTTACTCAATTAAAAAAATTTGAATTATCATACAAACAATTTGAGTTTTTAAAAAAACTGGCTAATAAAAATAAAATAAAGTTCATATCAACACCATTAGACCTAGAAAGTGCTGATTTTTTATTAAAAAATTCTGATGCAATCAAGATTGCCTCAGGAGATAATAATTTTTTTCCATTAATTGAAAAAGTTTTGATCTCAAAAAAACCTTTAATTATTTCAACGGGAATGACCGATATAAAAGATTTAAAGTATTTAATTAAAACAATTGAAAATAGCATTGGAAAAAGAAAAATGAAAAATAAAATTTCTTTACTCCATTGTGTTACAAGTTATCCAGTTGAGGATAAATACGCTAATTTAAGATCGATAAGTTATCTAATTAAGAATTTCGATATAAATATTGGTTATTCTGATCACACAATTGGAAATGAAGCATGTTTGGCATCTGTTGCTTTGGGAGGTAAAATAGTTGAGAAACACTTTACACTAGATAAAAATTTCTCAAAGTTTAGAGATCATGCCTTATCAGCTGATTTTTCTGATTTAAAAAATATGGTTATCAGTATCAGGAAAATCGAAAGACAATTGGGTAAATATAATAAAAAAATTGTAAAACCTGAAAAAAAATTAATAAAAGCAGTTAGAAGAGGGGTTTATGCAAAAACAATAATTCGAAAAAGTGAAAAAGTTAGCACTACAAATACAAACTTTTTAAGACCATCCAAGAGTAAAGATTTTCTTTATATAAAAAAAATTATTGGAAAAAAAATTAAGAATACAAAAAAAACAAATCAAATTATCCTTTAACAAATAAGAATTATTTGATTTCAATATAAACAAATTATTATTTTATGACACAATAAAAAAATTATACTCAAAAATTAAATGAATCTTTACCTACCAATTGAAATTTTAAACAGAGAATTCCAATCTAAGTTATTAATAGCAATGGAAAGTGCATCCAGAGGAATGAAAGTATATATGGGTAGGTTAGTTCCATATCTTAAAAAAGATCATTTTGTTCCAGGTATAGTTTTACAAAAATCCATAACACCTTCTCCGCAAAGACTAAAAGAATTAAGATATTATAAAAAAAAAAAATTTATTGTAACAAGCCTTGATGAAGAGGTAGGTTTGTTTGATCTAGATAATAATGATTATCTAAAATTACGTTATTCTAATCAAAGTTTAGAATTAGCAGATAAAGTTTTTGCGTGGGGAAAATGGGATTATAATAATTTATGTAAAAAATTTAAAAAACATAAAAAAAAATTTATCTTATCAGGTAATCCAAGATTAGATTTTTGGAAAAAGAATTTTGATTTTTTTTACGAAAATAAGAAATTAAAATACAAAGATTATATTTTTTTTAGTTTAAATCTTTCATTCTTAATTTCTAAAAAAGAATTTAATAAATATCTAACTTTTTTAAGAGATTCTGATTATATTAATAGAGGATTCGGAATTAAGAAGGCAATTAAGTTAAGAGAAGATAGTCATAAAATGTTTAAAAAATTTTCAAAACTAATAACAACTCTTTCAAAAAAAACAGATTTAAAAATTATAGTAAGACCCCATCCCACAGAAAAAATAAAAAATTACAATTTTTTAAAAAAATATAGTAATGTAAAAGTTATTAAAGAAGGAAATATATCTGAATGGATTTATTATGCCAAAACAGTTGTTCACTCAAGTTGTACTGGAGGATTAGAAGCATCAATTAGAGGCAGACCTACTATATCATATTTGCCTTTTAAATCATCTCATGGACATCAATTTGCAGATTCTTATTCAATAAAAACTAAAAATTTAAATGAATGCTTGAACACGATTAAAAAGGTAACAAAAGATAATAAAAAAATTAAAAAATATGATTTAAAAAGTATCAAATTTAGAGCACATAATTTTTCTTCAAATAAACCTAGTTATAAAATTATAGCAAATGAATTTATTAAATTAATGAATCTAAATAAAATAAATTATCAAAATAATGATTTATTTTTAAAGTTTAAGTTTAAATTAAGAGATTTAAGATCAAAAATTCTTAAAAATAAATATGGAACAATTAAATTTTCAATTTTTGACAAAGATGAAACATTAAAAATATTTGAAATTTTTAAAAAATTAAACCCAAAATTTAATGATTTAACTATTGATTTTATTAAAAAAGACATAATTCAGATTAAAAATAATGGTTAAAAGTGTAAATTATTTTAGAATTTATGGATAAAATTTATTATATTACTTATTCATCATTACCATCATTATTACCAAGTTCGCTACAAATAATTAAAGTTTGTGAAAGTTTCTCTAAAAATAATTACAAAATAACTTTAATAAAACCAGGCACTGGGAATAAGAAAATTTCTATAAAAAAGTATTATGGACTTAAACATGATGTGGCAATTAAAGAGTTTTCTTCCATTGATAGTTTTCCTCAGGGTTTAAGATTTTATTTATATAGCTTTTATTGTCTATTTTTTCTTTTAAATAAAAAAAATTCTATAACAATCACAAGAAATTATTTTGTTTGTTATTTGCTATTGTTGTTTAAAAAAAAAGTAATTTTTGAGATTCATCACGATATAAAGGTAGAGGGAAGAATAACCAAGTTTATTTTAAAATATATAAATTTTTTAAATAAAAATAATTTAGTAAACATCGTAGCAATATCAAACTCTGTTAAAGATTTATTCATAAATAAGTTCAATGTAAAACCTGAAAAAATAAAAGTTTTACCAAGTGGAAGTTCAATTAGAGTAAAGCAACTCCCAAAACTTTGTTACAATAAAAGATTAAAAATTGGGTATTTTGGATCAATTTCATATTCAAAAGGAATTAATACATTAATAAAATTGTCAAAAATAGATTCAGGAAATGATTATTATATATACGGTGGAAATAAAGAGGAAATATATAAATTTAAAAAAAAAAATACTAATAAAAATTTATTTTTAAATGAAAATATCCCCTACGCTGGCTTACCTAAGGTAATGTTGAAGATGGATATTTTGACCATACCATATACCAAGATCATAAAATCTGGAGGGGGGGTTGATGAAATATCAAAATATACATCTCCACTTAAACTTTTTGATTATTTGGCTTGTGGAAAGATAATAATCTCATCAGACTTAAAAGTTTTTAGAGAAGTAATTAATTCAAGAAATGCATATTTTGTAAAAAATTATGAAAATATTTTTGAATGGAAAAAAAATATAAAAATGGCAAAGAATAACAAAAAAAAAAATTTAATTATGAGTATAAATAATTTTAGATTATCAAAAAAATATGATCATTTTAAAAGAGTAAAAAGATACATATGATTCCAGTCGCAGTTATTATTCCATATTTTAAAAAAAGAAAATTTATAGAAAAAACCATTAATTCAATTAAATATCAAACTTACAAAAATCTTGAAATAATCATAGTGTATGATGATGAAGATCATTCAGATCTTCAATTAATAAAAAGAATTAAAGATAGTGATGATAGAATTAAATTAATTGTTAACAAAAAATCATTAGGTGCTGGCAGATCACGAAACATAGGTATTAAACATGCAAAAGCAAGTTATATTGCTTTTTTAGATGCTGACGATTTTTGGAAACAAAATAAAGTTGAGTTACAGCTTAAATTGATGATTAAAAATAATCTTGAAATATCTCATACATCGTATGAAATTTTAGGAAAAAATCAAAAAATTAAAAAAATAATGAGAGCTAAAAATTTTATGAATTATAGACAACTTTTACCCTCTTGTGACATAGGATTATCAACAGTCATGTTAAAAAAAAGATTAATTACAAAAAATTGCCGATTTCCAAAACTAAAAACAAAAGAAGATTTTGTACTATGGCTTTTGATATTAAGAAGAAATATTATAATTGGTTCTCTGGATAGAAATTTAACAACTTGGCGTAAATTAGATAATTCTCTTTCATCATCAATATTTCAAAAGCTAAGTGATGGATTTATTGTGTATAATAGTTATATGAAATTTAATATTTTAAAATCATCTTTTTATTTATTAATTTTAAGCATTAATTTTTTAAGAAAATGATATTTTTTTTATTCACTTTTTTTTCAATTTTTATATTTTATTTTATTAATAACTACATTAGAAATTTAAATTTTTTACCCAATTATAAAGGCCAAAAACATCAAAAGTTTTCAGGGTTAAAAAATATACCTTTGTCAGGAGGGGTCTTTCTTGCATTTTCAAGTATAATTTTATTTTTTTCTTACAATTACGTTTTTTCTTTATTTTTACTATCTATATTTGGGATTGGATTTATTTCAGATATAAATTTTTTATCCTCACCAAAATTAAGACTTTTAATCCAATCAATTTTAATTATTTTTTTTGTTTTAATATTAGATATTAAAATCCATCAAACTAAACTTATTTTATTAGATACTTTGTTAGAAAATATATACTTTAAATATTTTTTTTCTGTATTTTGTTTACTCATACTTATAAATGGATCAAATTTTATTGATGGTTTAAATGGGTTAATGTTGGGTTATTTCTTCTCAATTATATTTATAATTTTTAATTTAGATCTTCATAATTATCTTGGAATAGAAAATAACTTAATGATTAATTTAATGATTATATTAATTTATTTATTTATCTTAAATATTAATGCTAAACTATTTATGGGTGACAGTGGCTCATATGTTTTAGGATTAATTTGCGGGTTTTTTTTAATTAAGATTTATGAGATTAATCAAGAAATTTCACCTTATTTTATAGTCTTACTTCTTTGGTACCCCTGTTTTGAAAATTTATTTTCCATTATTAGAAAATTTATTTTAAAGAGATCCCCTATTAATGCTGATAACAATCATTTTCATCAATTAGTATTTTTTTATATTAGAAAAAAAATAAGTTCTAAAAAATTAAATCCCAATAATATTTCATCTTATCTAATTATTTTGTATAATTTTTTTATTTTTGTAATTGGTTCAAATGATCCTGCTAATACACAGCTACAAATTATATTGGTTATATGTAGTATTTTTATTTATCTGCTGATTTACTTTAAATTATTCACTTTTAAGAATAAAATAAAATTTCATAATTAAGAGAAGTGTTTTTTGTAAACGATAAGTATTTATGCAATAATACCCCAAAAATCAGTGTATTTTGAAGATAAATCTTTATTTACATATTATACATTTTGAGTATAAAGCTCTTGCCGGTGGTTATTGCGAAAGTGTTATACCCGATCCCATTCCGAACTCGGAAGTCAAGCCTTTCAGCGCTGATGGT
>MDSY01090897.1_pt1 | contig 15284 bp, 18 predicted proteins | sample 811131 | NCBI WGS metagenome assembly MDSY01 (sample SAMN05326643, study PRJNA326480) | marine metagenome | isolation source: seawater | place: Atlantic Ocean: South West | collected 2010 | reverse complement strand
TATTTAAATCAAACTCAGCATTCGCATGATCATATGTCAGTGATGGAGTATCTACAATATTTGAACCACCCCATGTAATACCACCACCATCTAGTGCAGAACTATCAGCAGCACTGTCTGCGATAACAATGTTCTTGTCGTTGAGAGTGACAGTTGTAGAGTTAATCGTAGTCTGAGTTCCTTCGACTTGAAGGTTACCAAGAATCTTAACTGTTCCAGTTGCATTACCGATTGCCGCTGGATCGATGATAAACTCTGCCGGGCCTCTTACTTGATTAAATGTCGGATTTGCATTTGAGTCAAGTGGTTGAAAGTGAGCTTTTACTTCTGCAGCAGATGGACCAGTATATGTGAATACACCAGTTCCGTTGTTATATGAAAAACTGCCATCACCGCCTGCATCGTTTGCAGAAAACATTCCACGCACATTAGCTGAATCAATATTGATTTCACCTGATGCAATGCTCACACCCTTATTTGCAGTAATATGTGCTCTAACCTCAGATGCAGATGGACCAGTATACGTGAATACGCCAGTCAAAGAGTTATATGTAAATGATCCGTCACCGCCAGCATCAGTAGCTGATAACCCTGCTCGTGATATTCTTACGAGATCAGCAGAGTCTTGAATATGCGTCGCGAAGGAGTTACCATCTGCTGTGTTAATCGTAAAGATACCAGTGCTTGAATCATAAGACGTCGATGAAACACCCGCAACGTTAACCTCTCCGGCCGAATCGATCTGGCCACGTGAATTGATAGTGAGAACTGGAACTTTAGACGCTGATCCATAGACTGCAGAGTCAACACCCGTGTTTGTGATGCTTAATGTATTTGATGCGCTGTCGAATGTAAGACCAGTTCCACCGAGTGCAGTTTCATCAAGAGCCGTGTTAAAATCAGAGTCAAAATTTGCTTTCGTATAAGTTGCTTCTACATCAAGTGAAAACTGACCTGTAGAACTATTATATGTGATATCACCAGCACCACTGAAGAAACTTCTAATCTGACTCTGAGATCCAGATAAATCAAACCCAACTGCGCTACCAACAGAGTCCGCAACAGAGAAAGTTCCCGACTGATCTTTGATTGCAAGACCGCCAAGGTTTAGCGTACTACCGCTTAGATATAAGTCTCTCCATTTCGCTGCAGCAGATCCGAGGTCATGCGTACTGTCAGCTGATGGAATAAGACTACTAGCTATCGTTGTAAAAACAGGTGCGGATCTATTTACGAATTCTTGTGCAGATGAATCAAACTGAATGAAGTCATGATGAGTAGCACTTGTTATTGTTACATCGTTAAGACCATCGAGAGAAGATCCAGCTTCTATAATAGATCGAATTGGAGTACCAACAGTGATACTTTTAACAATGGTTGTTCTATCTGTAGAAGTGACTTTAACCGAGCCAATCGTTCTTCCAGATAAGGTAATCTTTGACATGATCTACCTCACTTAGTTACAGAAGGACTGACTTGGATTCTACCTTCTAAAATCCTTTCTACAATCGTAGCGGCCGCAGAGTCTGTGTAGGAAATTTCTACATCGTAAACGTATCGACCAGCCTTTAGTGCATTTGTTTGAGTATTTGTCAGACTCAAAGTGATGATGCCATCTGTAGCAGGACTTGCGACGACTGTAGTAAAGGCTGTCGTATCAGAATCACCACTATTGTAGTTCTTCTTCATCTTAGCTGCAACTGAGTGATTAGTTAGATTTTTCTTTGCACCTTGAGTATCGACACATTCTAGTTGTATAGCGATGTCTGCACCCTGATCTATGGTGAATTCTTCGTAAGTGGCCATGAAATACCTCGGTGATTTCTTTGTCGGACTTTCGCCCCTGCCTTGGATAAATAGACAATATAGTTTATTTATATAAATTTGTTTTAGAACGGAGAAATTTATGGCAAGGTATATTGTCACATCAAAAGTCACTGGTGATACAACAACAAATCCTAAATTAAGTGCTTTTAGTAACGGTCAGGCAACTGCTATATTAGGAGAATATACCGCTGCTGGAAAGCTAGAGGTATTATCTGATACAATCAGCGGTAATGAAAGGACGGTATCGCTAGCATTTAAGAACAAAACTACTTGCACTGAAGTAAGATCAAAGCTAAAAGCACTTGGCGATTTTCGTAGAACTGATGTCAACTGGGAGATTCTCAGTGAAGGATTCGAGAGTTAATGGAATATTATAAAACTCGCCTTCCTTATAGTCAGGAGGAGTTGCAGAATCTATTTGATGAGATAGATGATCAGCTAGAGTACATTTACTATGGTAGGAGTAAGAAATCCGGTTTGTTCCAGGGTATTATTCCTGAGTGCGAGATAACTAGAAATATCATGGACGATATCGAAGGGTCATTACATTGCTCATTTATAAAAGTAAATCCTGGGTGTGATTTGAAAGCGCACACTGATACAAGAGGAGTTGGAATCAACTATCCTGTTCGTGTGCCCGAGGGAAGCTACAACATACAGTATGACGCCGAAGCCGAAGGAACAAGAATCCGGCAAGCATACATGGGGAGAAGCAAGGAGTCAACTGCACAACTTTTTCTCAAAGCAAAAGAGATCTCAAGGTTTTATCTTGACCAGCCAACGGTGTTAAATACACATGTTCCTCATGGAGTCACGGGTGGTGATACACAACGAGTCGTATTGAGTGTTTCAATGAAGCCCGGTTATGATGAGTTTAATGATGTAGTTGAGAGGTTACAGGCAAGTGGATTCTAAAACACAACAACTAATCGTATTTTATTCAGTGCAAGTGTTAGCGCTCTTTGCACTCGCATCTTTACAACCAAACTTTATTCTTCTGTTCTTTGGTTGGATTACATTCTGTGGTCTTGCGTCTGCAGTCATTATGCATCGAGGCCTAGCACATCGAACATTTAAAGTAAGTCCATGGATGACCGTACTATCATGTCTTGCAGTACAAGGTTCTCCGTTATGGTGGATTGCAATTCATCGCAGGCATCATGATCATACTGATGGAGATCTTGATGTACATTCGCCTAATCACGGAATATTCCATAGCTATATCGGATGGCTACACAAGGACATAAAAATTAATCCACGATATATCAAAGACTATCTAAGAGATTCGACTACTAAAAAAATTGACAAATACTATGTACATATTGTTGCGTTTATGTTATTATTGTGTTTAGTGTTCCCATCCCTTATTTGGTTCTGGTTAGTTCCTGCAGCCTGGAGTTTCCATCAGGAAGCGATAGTTAACCTGTTCTGTCACTACAAAAAGATTCGTAATATCGAGTGGCTAGGACTTCTTACATGGGGTCAGGCAATCCATAAAAATCATCATGACAAGCAAAATACGTTTCTCTTTGGTAAGAATGATCCATGCAAAATTTTTACGTGGTTGACAAACTAGAACTTCCACTATGGCAAAAAGAGTTTAATGACTTTATTCGGTATCAGCAAGAGAGTAGCCATCGACTTGCGAAGAACTATCGATACGATTACTTACAAAGATCTGATGAGTTAACGATCCTTATAGATGACAACGATCGTATCGCCGGTCTCGCCTGCATGCTAAAATGGAATGATGTTGCGACCCGAGTAATGTATCGCTGGGCGAGAGATAGAAGAATTGAAAGAACTGATCACGTATATGGTGATCTATCAAAAGCTATATTATCACATCAGCTTCCACTTGTAAACACTCCTTATGCATTTATTGGCCTAGACGGTAATCGTAAGAGGACAAACAAGAAGTGGGCGGATGCTGCAGGTTGGCAGGTGACAGAGGGAAGAGTACTACCTAAACATCATCAGCATATAGCTTATATTAAACTCAAGGAGACAGATGAACCATTCGCCTGTGGAAGAGATGCTTGAGGCAATGGCATGATTATCGAGTTGTTAGAAACGGATCAAGAGATTGATCTAGAATATCTGAGACTTGAATATAAGCATGCGCCTAAAGTAGTAAAGAATAATCGTGCAGGTGTTAATCTTAAAGCAGTTGAGGGAGTTGATCCACTTGAGCCAATGTATGATATTAATGTTGGTGAATATGAGTGGCTCATCGATGGTTACACTAAAGAACTTATAGAGTCACTTGGAGAGTTTACTAGATGTAGGTATCTCTCTATTGGACCACAGTTTTGTATGAAGATTCACTTAGATTACAAAGAGAGATATCATATTCCTATACACACAAACGAATATTGTGGATTTTTTGATAAACATCTGAACACGTATAAGATGGAAGTGGGTAAGCTATATCGTCTCAACGCTACACACCCACACTCGGCATTCAATATCGATAGGAATGAATGGAGAACTCATCTCATCCTAGAGAAAGCTTGAGTAGTGTTTCCATTTATCTGGACGATTAATCATATGAGTAAAGTGCACGAATTTAATATCCTCATGAAAGTCACCCATGAAGATATAATCATTACCTGATGCTTGCTGATACTTCTCTGTGATCTCGTACTGCCATCGTTTATATTGTTTGGTCGACATCTCAGTACTTTCCTGTGCTACCCATCGAGTGAACCATGCGCTCGGTAATAGTTTAAGTTTTAGTTTTTGCTTAACGTGATCCTCGACAAAGTATTGTTCACCGTTAACAGGACCATTAGTTATGCCATTGTCAATGTAATGTCTTTGCCACTTCTCGGTACTAGACATAAATTCGTCGTAGATGTATCGACAATCTTGAGGATAGTATTTGAAAAACCCTCCGTTGATTTTGTACTTGTCTTGATTAGTATCCCTCCACCATCCAGGCATCGCGACAAATTCTCCGCGCTCGATCGGATACTCAAATATCTTTTTATAATCATTGATCAGAAGAACGTCGATGTCCATGACACAAACTGGTTCGTCAATGTCAAGTGACATACCATACATCTTATTCCATTGAAGAACGACATCGTTACGTATTGGTTCGCGGATCCAAATAAACTCGTACTCAGGTAATTTAGACTCTAGATATGTCTCATACTCTGGGCCGTATCGATCACCAATTCTAACTGCTATAATCTTCATTGTATTTTGATCCAAGGGAATGTCAACTTTCTGTTATGACGTTCTAAAATAATTTCTGGACTATTTTTTCTATCCCTTGGTGTTCTTCCTATGTGGACATCATTATTATTTTTATTATAAAAAATTTCATATTCGGTTACATTACGATTACATCCACTAGCATTAAAAAGGGAAACATCTTGTCCATAATATCCTGCGTATGTTTCATCGTAACCTCCTATCTCTAAAAAGTATTTTTTAGTAACACAGATTTGGTTATGATTATGTAGTCCGTATCTTCTTCCTGCATGATCTGTTTTTTTCTTCCATGCATTTCTTTTTCTCCACTCTACATCTTGAAAATTATAAAGATTTCTTTTATCATGGTCACTAAAATCCATATCTTTATCTTTAAGTAGGTAATCTACATCATGTAAACAAACCCATTCTGTTTCGCATTGGTGAACTATTAAGTTCCTACATCCTTCACTGTTAAATCCAATATCTTCTGTGACACGATATAAAGACCAATTAGCAGGTACATCATTTTTCTCTAATGGTCTTTTAGGAGAACCATCATCAACAACTATAAATTTATAATCGTCCCAAGATTTATAGTGATCAACAAGAGCTTTAAACGCCCCATAATTATCATAATACGTTGTTCCTATTGTGATATTATTCATAGTAAAATACAAAAGAGTCCGGATCGATAAGATAAACTATTCCATCTTCTACCATAAAGTTTCTAATTTGAGCATCTCTATGATAAAACTTAGGGTTATTATTTTTATTAAAAATAAATATATTATTCAATACGTCTATCATTTGAGAATAATATTTTTCTGTAATACACGACTCAAGTATTTGACCTTCTAGTTTTCTCATATACATAGTTTTATCGTATATGCCGTAGATCTCAATGATCCTAGGTTCAAATTCATGAATCTTTTGATATGTTTCGAACCAATTGTTAGGGAAGTTCCAAGTAACTCTTTTTAAATACATGTCATCTTTTATAGAATGATACGTGTTACTTGCCTTGTGGTGTACTTCCTTAGACTGGGTCATATGTTCCAAATGCCCACATTTTTTCATGACACCAGAAACATTCTTCACAAGGTCTAGTAAAATAGTCTGTTTCCTTTTCAAATCCAATACATGAACGAGTTAAAGGAAATAGATCATCTAATAAATCGTATTGCTTGTACAGCTCTGCTACAAACCTTTTATCTACATTTATGAACGGCGTATAATGAAGATTCCCACTTTTTTTCCAATCGAATTCATCGTATACTAAGTTTCGTCTTGGCTCTGCAACATCGATGAAACCGAGTTTCTCCTGAACTTCAATAGGAGGATTTGCAGTAATACCATGCATCGATAACTTAATATCATATTTCTTTCTAAGTTCATGTTTATGAGGTTTAGCTGCAACAGCTTTTGCGTGCCCTTGTATGGTCGGCAGTGTTTCCTTATTAGGATGAGCATTCCAATCCTTCTCTGCACGATATAACCATATAGGATCTAGACTATTAAATTTATATTGCTCATGAACTATATCTACATGCGGAAACCTTTTCTGCATAAAGTCAACTATTTCAGCTGCATACTCACCAACCCACGGATCTTTGTGCTTATCAATTCCAGTATGGCACACGATCTTCCAGTCAGGTTTCTCTATACACGTAAGATATAGTAGCATTGCAGAATCTGTTCCGCCAGACAGCGCAAGAAAAACTCTATCAAATTGTGAATCGTCAAATTCAAAAAAATCTATTGTCTTATTATTTGCAGTAAGTTTCATTATTCTCTAGCAATGATATTACTATCCTTAGCTCTCCATTTTGGTAATTTAAGATCTGCTACACATGAACAAGATTGATTTTCTTTGCTAGTGCATTTCTTTGGTTCATCAAATAATTTAAAGTCATCGCCTAGCTTACCTATTATATCATGTTGACATCCACCGACTCCACGTCTTATTTTTCCTTTTTTAATTACAGCTGAAATATATCCAGCAGTGCATGTCCAATCATTTAAATTATGATATAGTTGTAGAGGCTTCAATCTCTCTGTGGTATCAAACCAGTGTTCTTCTCCGTCAATTGTCTTAACTAAACATCGCTCAATATTTCTCTTATTTGAGTTTATCATGTAGTCTAGTTGTTCTTGAGTGTATCCAGTTTTTCCATCTCCATACTTATGGTACATCTGATTTTCAATTGTGTTAATCTTAGTGTTTACGTTAAATCCATTTTCTATAAACATGTCAAGTAACTCTAACTGATCCTCAAATAAATCAATATCCATTACTTGGTTAATAGTAATAGTTATTCCAGCGCTTCTTATAAAATCAGCTGTTTCATAAAAGCGTTTTATCTGTTTATCAGTATGCACGTATTCTTGGTGTAATGAAGCAGCAATAGCCCTAACCTTGTATCCACTAGTTTTCTCTACAAATTTTTCCCACCATTTTATGCTCTGAGATATATTACTTGTCATATTAAACGTCATTCTAAAATCATCTTGACGACGTAATATTGTCTCTTGCATGTCTAAAAAGTTAGGATGAAATGTTGGCTCACCTCCAGACCAGCCCCAGTTTATTTTATCAATTCCTCTATCATTAAATTGGTTACAAAGATCATCAATCGTTTTATATGATTTTTGTGCGTCATCAAAATCTTTAATTTTAGTGTGTGATGATGGCCAACAGTAAGAGCACTCATAGTTACAGTACTTATTCGGTTGCCAATAGACAAGAGCTCTTTTCAGATCGCTATATGCTCGATCTCCTATGTAAGCTATATTATTAGATGATAGCTTAGTCATCTGCCTATTACTAAAAATCGGGTCATGCCGTTATCAAGCACCTTGCTCCCAGAGTAGTACACATCTGCTAACATTGCTTGATCAGCTAATTCATCTGCAGAGGAGACACAATTGATGTGATCCTCGTATTGATCATCGTCTGTTGATTGAAGAACATAAAGTACTTCATTGAGTTGTGGATTTATTTGTCTGAACTTCCACATAGGAAACATGTGCTCGCATGCTGTATTAATTATAGTGTCATGTTTATAATACTTCGGGAGCGATTGCGTTAAAACATTTCTATTGCTCACGTCATACACCCCGGCGTCTTTAAACCTTCTATTGAGCTTTGTGCTAATCTTGTTTGCTTCAAAATCAATCTCATAGTTAATAATCTTTTCTGCATTTAACTCATCCACTAATAGGGGTACTATTATGTGAGCAAACCATCCGCCAAGAATACCTACATTATTAATCTCAACATTTAACTTTGTAAGTTCAGTTATCAACCATAATTTACTTTGCGCTTGAGAGACTGTTGTAGCATTAACCAATCTAGTCATAGTTAAAGGTATATTCCGTGATACCCAATCAAAGGTTATTGACCAATTATGGCACATCTCAGGTGTTAACTTTATATACTCAACCATAAGTCTTTTACCTCATTAATTTGATACATATGCTCACCGTCACTATTTGATGAATTATTAAATAAACAAATCATATGATCCTTTCTTAATGTATGAGTTTCCATATCATGTGGATATGTATTTCCTTTGTACCATGAGTAGATAAGTCCAGGCTTAAATCCCCAGAAGAAAGATTCCTTCTCTTCCCAGACATTATACCAGAAATGATTGAGATAATTATCTATGGTAGGATACGTAAAAAATATAACATCCTTATGCTCTTCAATATGATCGTATATAGGTTTTAGCTGACCACGATTCCAACGAATAACAGACGAGTTAAGCGGAGTTGATTTTAATCTTCCATAATTCTTACGACATGTTTCAATATCATTCCACCAGCCTCTGACAATCCAAGGTCTTGCAGGGTGAAGATCAAAGAGACGATCGATTGAACTATGTATTAGAATGTCAAGATCAAAAAATAAGAACTCATCACCGTCTAATTGCGGAAATAGATCTTCATTAAACATATAGAATTTTCGATAAGCCCAGAATGCATTCTTCTTTGGAATATAGTATGAATCCCAATGGGTAGGAAGCTGAATATCGTATTCTCGTTCTGGCTTATCAGTAAGACAATAGAACTTGTAATCGAGTGAGCAATGATTCTCTACTTGCTTTTTAAGTACTTCGACATAGTCATCATATTTGTCACCCCACTTGACACATAATATGTTTTTCATTTAGAATTCCGATAGTAATTGTACTATCTCTATATATGTTTTTGCTTTACGCAAAGATGCTTTTAGTTTTCTATCCTTAGAATCAGCTACTTTTGGATGATCAAACACTGCAAGTTTAAATTTAAAAATTTCTTCATTGCTTATTTCAGATTCTGTTTTCGCTAGAAGGACAACCAGTCTTTCTAAAAATTTAGAATCATCATTGACGTCAATCCAATCACCGGTTTTTTTAGCTATGTTTACGAGTAATTGATCGTACTGTTCTCTTTCTTGACGCCAGACCATAACAGTATTTTCGTGAAGCTGGTCTTCAGATATTAACTCTAGGAGATTTTTATAATGAAGATTGTTCTCGTCAACTTCTACGTAGCTGTTTCGAAAAACAGTTTCGTCTTCATTATCTTGCCACCTAGCTTGAATTGTAGTTCTATCATTATTAGTAAACCTCGCGGTAACGAAGGTATGATTATCCATGTTAAATCCTATAAATTTTCAAAGTATAAGTAGTTTCTGTTTCAGCTGCGCCTGTCGGTAAGTTTGCAGATCTATAGATATCACCATCTTGGTTATTGATTCTGACTGATGCATTCAGTGTTGTGTCAACCATCGCTGTACCCATAGTAGCCTTTGATATGGATGAAGAAATTGTTTGCGTATCTGTTCCAACTCCTTCTATTTCATATCGAATGCGATGACCACTAGTATTAACAGTTACATAGCCAAGGATAGTTCCTAAAAATGATTCCCACTCTGCAGAAGAATACACTTTTAGAGCCGTTCCATTCCAAAACAAAGGTAGAACAAAAGATCCAGGCGTTTCTTGATCACGTCTCCAAAGATAATATGATTCATTAATAACAGGTTGATCAACATTAGACAAAGGTAGTATATCTTGGTTTCTCTCGGCTTCCGAGTTAGAGCTTGTAACTCCTCCATGAATTGATTTATCAAATTGCTTATCAACAAAAACTGGATTCGAACTAATTCTAGTATGATTAGCATATGTGGTTGGATTAGTTGATATACTGTACAAACCACCTCTATCGGTACCGTCAACTAAGTTAGTAACGATTTGATTAATATATGTGTCAATCATATCTTGAAAAGACATAATTTGTAAATTGCCAGACGCTGCTCTGTAAATAGGGTAATTCAATCCTGTAATACTGAAAGTACCAGTCGATTGATTTATGACATCAAATGTATCAGTAGCACCTGCGTCAACAACAGCATCGGGTGAGTTATCTGAAAATTGTGTGCTATTTGTAACACCTTCTTCATCACCAAGATCTCCAGCCAAATCTCGTGAATCTATCATTCTTGTTAGATTACCAGATGCTTGATATGCTAAATCAACTCCACGATATGATGAATTGCCAAACAGAGTAGTACCGTAATTTTGCTGGTCAGACAATTGAGACGCAGAAGTTTCTCTTAGATTTCCGGCGCTGAGATAAAGCGGACGCACCACAGCCATGATTATGATCCTGGACTAAATAATGTTTTTAAGACTGTTCCATCCGAGTCAAGTATTTGTAACGATACCGCTGAATTAAACTTTGCTGATGTTAAAGTATTAGATGCAATCTTGCCATTTGTGACATTTGTATTTGCAATCATAGCGGTTGTCACACCGAGATTAGAGATGTTAAACTTTCCAGCACTATCATAGTCTAAACCAGCGCCAGCTTTAAAATGATAGTCTTGACTCAGACCAAACGTTCCAGAAGCAGAGTCAAATGTTATAGACACGCCGTGTGCAGAGTCAGCAGCATTAGCGCTGATTCCGCTTTTGAAGATCGCTTTAATTTCATCCGAGTCATCGAATGGTACGACAATGTTCCTTACCGTATTAATCGCATCAACAACATTACTATCGCCAGTTATAAGTAAGGCGGTATCACCAACATCATTTGATATATCATTTGTCTTAGTAACAAGCGTCGATACTGGATCTGATAAATTAATTACTGTCTTAGCCATTTGTAGCCTCTAATATTTTATTTAAGAGATGCTTAATCTCTTTGACGTCATCCTTTAGTTCTGTAACTTCGGTTTCAAGTCGTGCAGTCTTTTCTCTTTCATCGAGCCAAGCCTTTTTTCTTTTTCTTGCCTGACTCATTTCCTTACTATTTATGTTTAAAATAGCACCAGATGCTTTGTCTCTCACAAATCCAGGATGACCTTTTACGTTCACATAAGCCATGTTATGTTACCATCGCGATAGCTCTGAGGTCTCTGATTCTGGCGACCTTTGAACTATTAGTTGATTTAAATACGATCTTCAGCTGGAATGATGTAAATGGTGTCAAGTCACCGCCAATGCCACCGATCAAATAAGTGTACTCTCTGAATATATCTGGATCTTCATCTGCTGCAATAGTAGCTTCTTTAGCTGCTAATGTATATGGTTGATCACCAATCACTTCATCATTATTTGCAGTTCTAAAATACAAATCAAAGTCTGCTTCATTCGGTCTATTGGCTGCTAGTAATACTTTAAGACCTACTGCAGTTTCAGCAAGGTTGATAGCCTTTGTGATATGCTTCGATGCCGCAGTTCCGTTTCGTGCATCAGTCTCTGCTACGAATGTAAGTGCAGCTCCTGATGAATCAAAGTCAATGATATTCTCGATTGCTGAAACAGTCGATCTTTGTAGATCAATGAATGGCGACACATCAGAATCTGTTGTCGACATTTGAATTCTTAGTTGAACTGACTTCTTACCAGAGTTATTTGCAACTTCGTTTCTTGCTGTAGCGATTAATTCAGGTGCTTCTGACTTAATGTATTCATTGGTAATGACAGTTGCAAAGTCAGCATCTGTTGCATAAGCTGCAGTTGAAGAAAGGTTTCTATTTGTTCCAAATGACGCACCAGAAGTTAGTTTAACTGCAGTGGTTAGTGTAGTCTCATCTGGAACAAGACTTGCAAGATTAAAATTATACTCATTCATCATTACCTGACGATCTACGACCACAGTGCTACCACCAGTTCTTAATGAAGAGGAGGCGTTACTATCTGCAGCGAAGGTATAACCTGTGTGATCGACACCGGTAATTGTACGCTCACCCAGTATACTAGTTCCTTTCATGCCATTGAATGTAGAACTTGAATCTAATCCAGTGATAAAGACCTTATCGCCTCTTACAAATCCATGATCTGAATGTAGCATGGTAATAGTAGTTCCACCAGAATCAGTAGTTATTGGATTGCTTCCTAACAAGACTCTTCCAGGATCTGCATTTTCTAAGAATGCTGTGTAAGTCGTATCCGGCGTAAATTTAGCTTTATTTAATTTCATCATCAAATCAATTTGATGATCTGGATTCCATATAGCACTACTAGTTGTGGTAAAGAGATCATTTAGGCCAGAGGCTTTTGCTACTTTTCTTCCGGTCGTACCTAAAGCAAAATCATATGCTCTAGCTGCATACAATCTATAATCTGCACTACGAGAATGCGTGATGATTGCATATTGATATCCCGCACTCAAAAAGATAGGTTCATCAAAAGTGAATTTTGTAGCAGAAGATTGAATACCAGATAGTGACGCAGAATCGCCAACTGAAGGCGTACTAACGCTATCTGCAGATAAAAACACTTCACTTCCTGGCATACTAGTTATTTGAGGAACTCTGTTTTCGACTGAATGTAGTGCAATAAAAACTGGCGAAGTAACGTCTCCAACAGGCTTTTTAGCGAAGAATAATTCTACCGAAGTAAGAAATAGTCCTTTGTCATGCTTTACCGGATCAATTGTAAAAGTCTGTGCAATCGGTTTCATTTATGTTCCTCGTTATTAGAATGGGCTGCTGTTGTGTTCATCACCAGCAGCATCAGCATCAGTTTGTCCCGTGCGGCTGTCCCCATGATCGGCTCTACTACCATCTTCGCGTTGATAGAATCCGTTATTATAGTCATGGTATCCAGAAGTACGTTTTCCACCAACTGCCCCACCATCTCCTCTCTGTATCACTGCTCTCGAAATTGTTACATGACGAGTAGACTCAAAGGTTCTTTCTTTTACTTCAACAAGACCTTGAGCTGAGAACGTAAAGAAAGCAGAAGAGGCAGCAAAATCATCATTAGCTTCGGTAATATCTAGAAGTTTAAATATTACGTCTCCAGTTCTAAATTTAAGAGCCGATGTTGAGGGTATTACAAATGAACCTATTATTTGACCATTAGCATCAGAAGTAAGAGTTGTTGCTCCATCTGGATGACCAGTTGCACCTGTCAAACTAGATCCGTAATCATTAGACGTTTCAGAAAATCTAGTAAACGTTGACTCAGTTCTTACCCAATCTGCGACTGACTGCTCATTGAAAAATGCAAAATGTTGTGTATTAGGACTTAAACCTCTAGCCTTAAAGAAGACCTTTATTGATCTCATATAAGGCACAAATTTCTTCTCAAGAATTACTTCGTTGATCTTATCTCTTACAACTTTATTACCTGTAATAGCTTTTCCAGTAGTTCCATACCAACTATATTTAGAATCATTTCTACTTCTAACTGTTACAGACCCCTTGCTTTTAACTACATCAGGAAGTTCTATAACTATATCAGGCACATACTCAGTTTCAAACCAGTTATCTGATGCCGGAGACAGCGTCATTTGACCAGAGTTTGTTATCATTCCACTTCCATTTACACCTAACTCTGTACTAGCTAGATCTTGATTGATAAATGATTCTTCTACATAAGGACAAATGATAAGGTCACCAACACGAGTAGCATCGTTACCACTGTTATCTGCGTCATATATTAAGCGAACCGCAGCTTCACTAAATTGTGGAGTAAGTTCTTTTTCGCTTTGATCAATTGATGCTCTATATCCAGCATTAAAAGTGTCAGAGAAATTATAGTTCGCGAAGTTATCAGCTAAGAAACCTGCTTTTGTTCTAGCATTGCCTGCCGAGTCAAGTACTTCAATTGATGATGTTTCATTTTCTAACAAAGATAAAGTAGTAAGCTCTGTGAGAGTATCAATACGATCTTCTAATTTTCCAATATCTTGCATCGTATAATTTTTAGTATCATTCTTCTCAAGAGTTATATCATCTTTGTTCAGCGTAAACGGTTTTAAACTCATGTCGTAGAGTGTCAAAGTTCCAGGTGGCTGCAATGGTGAATTCGGATTTAATGCACTCACACCTTTAATTTGCCTATACTCACCAAACTTTGCGGATGACCGATTAAGATTAGCAATTCCGATTACGAGCTTATCTTTTCTTGGTAAATGATAAACTACATCAGCTCTGATCACGTCAGTTGTTTGTGGTAATAAGTTAACAATGCCGCCAGTTCCACTGTATTGACCGTTAGTACCTTCGACAGGTCTAAAATCAAGCACATCTCTAAGGTTAATAATCTCGCCATTAGCTTTCGTAAAGTCTGGAATATCTTCGTAGTTAATCGCACCTTGATATGAGTTTACAGCAAATAAATCACCACTACCATGTGAGAATCTTCTAAATTCTACAAATACATTTCCTGATGGAATAGAAACTCCTGGGTTCACGACAAGTCTTGATTTAGAGTAGAAATTATCACGCTGTCCGTTGTCAAACGTAAAGTTATCTGAGAGATCTGAACCACTAGAGTCTACAGTAAGAATTCTTTTTACTTCATGGACATCCGCAAATCCAAGATCAATAGATGCTAATCCATTGCCGTCAGAGTCTGCAGAGTCTGGAAACAGTTTTGTAATCGATTGCGCAGCCTCAAGAGTCTTTTGTCTAACACTTAAATTAGCACCGGCAACAGCTACATAAGCAAGTAGCTCATATGTTCCATTTGCGCCTGCGATACTCGATACTTCTACCTGATTTCCAGTCGGAGATCCGATTAAATTAAATGTTGCAGTTGAGTTTGAACTATCCTCTTTTGCGATAATCCAGTCCCCAGTGTTTGTGAATATATCACCTGTTCCACCTGCACTCAGAGTATTAGTTCCTCCAGAGTAGCTGAAGGTATATCTCTTCTGAACTGTAAGAGATAGATCTGACACACCATTTATTGTTGGTCGAGTAGATGGAAGCGGGAACAAAAGAGAATTATTTGATGTTTCTTTTA
>MDSY01140292.1_pt1 | contig 15291 bp, 17 predicted proteins | sample 811131 | NCBI WGS metagenome assembly MDSY01 (sample SAMN05326643, study PRJNA326480) | marine metagenome | isolation source: seawater | place: Atlantic Ocean: South West | collected 2010 | reverse complement strand
ATGAAAATTGATCCCGCATTATCAATTTTTTTTAACAATTGATTTGGTTTTTTTATACACAATTCTAAGTGTTCGGGGGCTATTTCATTAATAATTTTAATAGTATTATTTTTGCTTTTACAATAAATAAAATATCCAAATTTTTTTAAACTTGCTCTTGCTATATCTCTTTTTGGCAAAATTTTTAGCTGTACTTTTAAATTATCGTTTACTTTTTTTAAAATATTTTTATTATTTGCTATAAGAATACATTGGGCGTTTTTATCATGTTCGGCCTGGGCTATTAAATCAGCGGCTACCCATTTGGGGTTAGCTGAGCTATCTGCAACTATAGTGACCTCAGAAGGTCCTGCAAACATATCTATTCCCACATGTCCGTACACTTCTTTTTTTGCAAGTGCTACAAACTCATTACCAGGACCAACTATCTTGTCCACTTTCTTAATTATCTTAGTTCCAAAAGCCAATCCAGCAATTGCTTGTGCGCCACCTACTTTATAAACTTCTTTTACTTTGCATTTTGAAGCAGCGTATAATACTGCAGGATTATATTTTTTATTTAAAGCAGGGGTTGTCATGTATATTTCTTTTACTCCTGCGATCATTGCAGGAATACAATTCATCAACACTGTACTTGGATAACTAGCTATGCCACCCGGAACATAAACTCCAACTTTATTAATTGGACTGTTTGAATATGAAAATGAATTTTTGTACGCGTCATTTATTTTATAGGAATTTAGTTTTTGTTTTTTATGAAATTTGTAAATTCTATTAAACGCTAAATCTATAGAATTTTTAGTTTTTTTATCGAGTCTTTTAATTATGTTCTTAATTTCTAATTTGGAAAACTTAATATCTTTATTTCTAATTTTTTTTAACTTTAAAAAAATTTTTTCATATTTTATTATTGCATTGTCCTTATTTTTTTTAACATTTTTTATTATCTTGCTAACTATCAGTGATTTATTTGGGTCTTTTACTCTTCTTTTGTCTAGTGCAGTCTCTAATATATTATTAAAGTTTTTTTTATTGCCATTAATGTATTTTAATCTCATAAAAATTTATGTTTTGGTTTTATTTTGCTGTTCCAAGGTGTGCCCTGATCGTCCAATGTAACCTCTATTACCTCAGTACAAACTTTTATTACAATATCTCCAGAAAAAATTAACTTAATTTCATAACTTTTATCAGGCATCGAATTGCTTTCAATAGTTAAAAAATCTAAAAATCCCGATTTATTACTGTGGTTAATGTTTTTTGAAGAAACGCCCATAACATTATCAAATTTTAATACTGTTCTAGTTCTTTTATTTTTTCTAAACACACCTTTTTCCACATCTTCCCACATAAACCTGTTCAGTTGTAATAAAAAAATTCTATTTTTTTTTAAGTTTGCTATATCTGCTACAGACACAATAGCATCTTGAAGATGTGCAGATAGTACTCTAAGATCATCCTCGGAATTTGCTATCAATTTTAAAATATTACTTTTCATTTTAAGCTCTCTTTATGATGGCTTTACAATTTTTTAATTTTTTTTCAAGATTTTCGTATCCTCTATCTAAGTGATAAATTCTATTAACTGCTGTTCTGTTTTCAGCAATTAATCCTGCTAGAACCAAGCACACAGAAGCTCTTAAGTCTGTGGCCATTACCTCAGCTCCTGAGAGATTAGATGGTCCAAATATATTTGCTGTATTGTTTTTAATTTGAATTTTAGCTCCCATTCTTCTCAGTTCAGGTACATGCATAAATCTATTTTCAAAAATATTCTCCTTTATTTTTGACAATCCTTTGGCCCTTGTCATTAAAACCATAATTTGTGCCTGCAAATCTGTGGGAAAACCTGGATAAGGACTGGTTTTTATAACTGCTTTTTTTATATTAGTTGATTTAAAAACTGTAATCTTAGATTTTTCTACTTTCATCTTTACGCCCATTTTTTTTAAAATTTTAATTTCTGTATTAATTACTTTAGGTTTAACTTTTAAAAGAGAAATTTTGTTTCCTGATAAAGCAGCAGCAATTACATATGTGCCTAACTCTATTCTATCAAACATAATACTATGGACTAAGGATCTTGTGTTTTGAGTACCGTCAACTATAATTTTTCGTTTCTTAAATGAAATTTTAAATCCTAATTTATTCAAAAATAATATTAGATCTTTAATCTCAGGTTCTATTGCACAGTTTGTAAGAACTGTTCTTCCATCAGCATATGATGCAGCAATAATTGCATGTTCTGTCGCGCCCACTGAAATACTTGGGAATCTAATTTTACATCCTGTTAAACCATTTTTTGATGAAGCATAAATATATCCATTCTTAATTTGAATTTTAGCTCCCAGTTTTTTTAGCGCATAAAGATGGAGGTTAACAGGTCTTGACCCTATGGCACATCCACCAGGCAAAGATACTTTGGCTTTCTTATATTTTGCTAATAGCGGTCCTAAGACCAAAATTCCAGCTCGCATGGTCTTAACAAGTTTATATGGAGCTATAGTATTTAAAATCTTTTGTTTATTAATAACCTTAATTGAATTCTTTGTTTTGTTTATTTTTATTTTTAGTCCTATGTAGCTTAGTAGGTCTATCATAGTAAAAACATCTTTTACTAAAGGTACATTTTTTAAAATAATGTTTTGACCTAATATTGTAGCTGCTAATATAGGCAAAGTGGCATTTTTTGAACCTGAAATAGAAATTGAACCAGTTAAAAATTTTTTTCCTGTAATAAACAGTTTCTGCATGAAATAAATTTAAACTTTTGGAAGTGTAACACCTTTTTGTTTCATATATTTGCCTTTTCTCTTAGAGTATGAAACTTCTGGTTTTTCGTTTCCTTTTATAAAAACAAACTGTGCAACACCCTCGTTTGCATAAATTTTAGCGGGTAAAGGGGTTGTGTTAGAAAATTCCAATGTTACATGACCTTCCCACCCAGGTTCTAAAGGAGTAACATTAACAATAATTCCACACCTTGCATATGTAGATTTTCCTAAACATATAACCAAAACATTTTCAGGAATTATGAAATATTCCATAGTGCTAGCTAGCGCAAAAGAGTTTGGAGGTATTATGCATTCTTTACCAATTTTTGTTACAAAACTCTCTTTCTTAAAATTTTTCGGATCTACTACTCCAGAGTTAACATTGGTAAAAATTTTAAATTCATTTGATACTCTGGCATCATATCCATACGATGATAAACCAAAAGATATTTTTCCTTTTCTTTTTTGCCTTTCGATAAATGGCTTAATCATATTTTTTTCTTTGGCCATTTTTTTTATCCATTTGTCTGATAAAACAGTCATATTTATTTTTTTTTATTTTTTTCTTTAAATTTCCTTCTTTTTTTCAAATTTTTTTTTAACGCTATCTCACGTCTTGAAAGACGAGAGTCTTTTTCTGTTTGATGCTTCATTGTAAAATTACTCTTTATCTGGATTAGTTAAGTCTTCAAGAGTAATAGGTTTGTCTATATCATGCATTTTCTTTTTGGACTCAGATGCATCTTCTTGACCTGGTCTTCTAGCTCTTCTTTGCTCAATTCTAGCTTTTCTCTTAGCTTCTTTTTTCAAAGCTTTCTCGCCTCGAGTTGATTTATAATCGTAATGAATACCCATTTTTGCTCCTGCATTATTTACTGTTGTACTTTGTTGGTTTAAATTTTGCAAGCACCTTGTACTTTTGACTTCTTAATTCTATTAAAACGTGAAATGAAAACTGTTATTTTGCAGTTTTTGTATTTAAAGGATGAAATTTTTTAATGCTTTTATTTGTTGGCAAAGTATCTATCCACTTAAAATATATTTTAAGACCCCTTGAAAGAGAGGAAAATTTAAACCCTTTAAACTTTTTGAGTAAATATTTATTAGAAGCATTTAATCCGAAAGAATCTCCTGGAGTGCCTTTTTTTATAATAATTTTGTAATTTTTTAGATTTCTAGCTTTTAGTATTGCTTCAATAATTTCTTTAACTGTAGATATTTTTCCAGAGGAAAGATTGATTATTTCATTTTTTTTTAATTTTTTGTTTTTTAGAGTTTTTGCTAAAATTTCAATACAGTCATCAATTAAATTTAAATTTCTAAATCTCTCTAACTTACCTTTCACAATTATTGGCTTTTTTTGCCATACATAACTACAATAAATGCTTACCATGCCTTTTTTTAAAAAATTTAAGTCTTCACCGGGGCCGTATGTATTAAAGATTCTAAAAATGGCAGTCTTTACTTTAGTGTCTCCTAAAACCTGATCAACAAACATCTCTCCGGCATATTTTGAAATTCCATAAATTGAATCTGGTTTAATTTTTGATTTTTCAGTTATTTTTTTTACAGGGCTAGATCCATAAACAGCAACAGTACTTGTGTACACGAAGTACTTAACTTTAATTTTTTTAGCTAAAAGTGTTAATTTGTACGTTCCAAATCCATTTGACATGTAGTCTTTTTTTGGATTATCGTAAGCGCTTTCAGATCCTACTTGGGCAGCTAGATGATATATAATTTCAGGTCGCCATTTTTCTATTTTCTTAATTATTTTGTCTTCAGTTATATCTCCATTTATAAATTTACTTTTTGGGTTAATATAAGGAATTCCTCCGGTAGTAGCTAGTGAGTCAACTACTAATAACTTATGCTTTTGTCTAATAAGTTTTTCAGTTAAATGTGCACCAATAAACCCAGCACCACCTGTTACTAGAATTCTCATTTTTTTAGACGATGTTTTTTAAATAAATATTCAGCAAATTCAAATTCGATATTTGTATTAATATCATACCCTTCTATTGGATCTAGTTTGTAAAAAAAAGGCTTGTCACCTACTAAATTTTTTCGTTTGAACATGTCTTTGGTTTTTAAAATATTTATAGCAAAATTCATTTTAACAATCTCTTTCAAATTTTGAGAATTTGGAGCCTTTGATGGATTAAAATTTATAGCCTTCTGATTCATGTATAAAAATTCATTAACTTCTGTAACTGTGTTAAAACTATCATAATTTTTTTTTGATTTTTCAAAAATTTCGATAATATTATTGTATGTTGACTCTAAGATTAGTGGATTTGTGCAATGAGTGAACATCATATATTCACTGTCTGTGTTTTCAGCGATATTTGACCAAAATTCACTATTTGTACATTCGCTGCTTGCAAAATAGTTTTCTCTTACTTTGTAGTTAATTTTAAAATTTTTAGCTATGTCTATAGCTTCTTCAGAGTCTGTGTTTATGATTATTTCATCTAATTTCTTTACTTTTTTTAAAACTTCAATTTTATGAATTAATAAATTCTTTCCACAAAATTCTTTAAAATTTTTATTTTTTACTCTTTGTGAACCTTTTCTAACTGTAATTACTGCTGATAAATATTTTGACATATTTTTTATTTTTAAATTGCATAAATTGATGTTGATTTAAAACTATATGATGTAGGAGTAATTGCTATAATTTGTTTAGCTTTTTTATTTTTAGAATAAAGAAAAAATAATTCATCTATTATTTTATTTCGCCTATCGTTAGCTCCATAACCATCAAATCCCGCTAGCAGGATTCTCTTTGCGTTGCCAGAAGATGCAATAGCTAAAGCATATGAGAGGGTGTATAATCTTGGAATAGAAGAGCAATTATTATAAATCTTATATTCGTTTTCCTTTAATCCCACTCCAAAATTTAAAAGCTTTATCCTTTTGAATTTTTCCTTTAGTTTGTTAGGTATTAGTGACTCAGGCACTGCTAGCGGTGACTTAATGTTTTGATACAAATCTGCCTCTGAAATTAGCTTTAGTGGATTGCACGCAACATATAAGTTTATCAGCTTAATATTTATACAAATTGAGGTGTTTAGCGCAATTACAAACGGCTTATTTTTTTTGATATATTTTTCAATCTCCGATTTATACTCTTTGGCTTTAGGTCCAGAACTTATAAACAAAACCTCTCTTCCTTTAATGTTTCTGATTGGATTCCAGTTGCCTTTAACTAGCTTCATCGGCTTTTGAAATTCAGATCGAACTAAGTCAATGTTGTAGCTATTTCCACCTTTTATTCTTAATTGATCAATTGCTGCTAAAATTTCAGTTTCATCTAGTTTTATTGATAACATTTCTTGAATATAAGTTGGGTGAATTCCATATTTCCCTGCTAAATAGTAATATGAATTAATCCCCCACTTATATCTATTTTGCATTGGTTCAAAATGTTTTTTAATAAGCTCAAGTAAATAATGAAGTTTAATTCTTTCTTTTCTAAATTTTTGAAGTTCAATTAATAAATATTCAGTTTGAGCATTACCTGGTCCTCTTCCCATTCCTGTGACAGTGCAATCTATCCACGTAGCTCCAGACTCTATGGCTTCCAAACTATTTGCTATTGCTTTTCCAAGATTGTTGTGTGTATGAATACCTACTGGGCCTTTCCAGCTTTCTTTGAATAATTTAATCAAACTAGAGACATCTTCTGGATTCATGCCGCCGAGACTGTCAGCAAAATACAATATATCTGGCTTAATCTTTTGGGCTATTTTTGCAGCAATAGTAATTTGATCTTCACTTTGTTCCGTTATTTGCATTAAATTTATTGCAACTGAATATCCCATCTTTTTTAAAATAACACAGGCTTTTCCTGCATTTTTAAAATCTTTAAAATGACTAGCCAATCTCACAAATTTAATTTTTGAATTTTTAGATTTATCAAAGATTTTTTTAATAGCTTTGTTTATTCCAGAATGATAAGTTATAAGTTCAGCAACATTTACCATGACGCCTAAACGAATATTTTTTGGTATTTTAAGATTTTTTATATAACTGTCTGTTGTGTACCAATTAGGGCCTTTAAAATCTCTTTTTTGCAAAGATCTAAAGCCTAGCTCAATATTTTTAACTCCTACTCGTGACATAGATTCTAGATAGTCATTTACAATTTCATTTGAAAAATCCCAATTATTGTAATATCCGCCATCTCTTAAAGTACAATCAATTATATTTATTTCTTTCATAATTTTTTAAATATTTTTTTTATATTTTACTTCTTCTCTTTTTGGGAAAAAAGCATCAAAGCCTACAGCTCCGTTTGAGACTCCTCCATGAAGGTGGTTGGGGCCAATATCTACACCTTTATCTAAAAATAATTTTTCATGTTTATTATTTGCGTAAAAAGACATTTCTCCTTTAATTAACCAGGTTATTTGTTCGTTCTTGTGACCCTTGTCTTCAAATTTAAATCCTGCTTTTAAATCAAATAAAACTAATGTTATTTCTCCGCCTTCATATGGCCTTGATATACATTGACCTCCCCACAAATCTTTAGCTCTTACGTCCTCTTTGAAATTAAAAAAAAATGGATCCTTATTTTTATCTTGCTTAGCTTTAGCGCTAACTAAATACATGGTTGAATTCTCTAGTGCCTTTATTTGATATTCAGTTGGTTCATAAAAAAAATTTACTGCATCATATTCTTTTAAAATTTCTTTTTTGTCATCTAGGGTAACCTCTAATTTCCCCTCAGTTGTAACAAATATTGTTTCTTTTATTTCTGCATTTTTGATTTTAAAATTAATAAAAGATTTAGTTAAAATATCATTTTTAATTAACTTAAATTTAAAAATTTCAAGTCCGTTCCAGCCATCAAAATAAGAGTAGTTTATTGAACTATCTTCTGAATTTAAATCATTGAAATTAAAATAATTAGATTCCGTTGCGAAATTTGTGATTTTTGTCATAATAATATTATCATTGTTCAAATTTTGAACAAAGTATTATTTAATCTAATCAGTGTCAATATAAATTTAAATTAGTTTATTTAAGGAATTTTTTAATAATTATGAAAACCAAAGACAAAATTACAGCAACAACTACATCCTCAAGGGGCTTTGCACTGGGTACACCATAATTCCATAAAATAACTAAAGCCAACCAGGTGAGCCAAGTAATTAAATTTTTTGTTCTTAAATTAAAATTTTTCAAATATCACATCCTTGGTCATTGCATTTTTTGCCATCTGAAATATTATTAAAATAATCAATTGCTTTCAGGCTGCTAACCATAAATGAGCTATAGACGTTTAAAAAACCATTCAGGCTAGAGGCAAGCTCTTTTGACTCTTTTTTAAAACCTAGTCGAGCCAAGTTGATCAACATTATCGGGTTTCCATTAGGTATAGTGTGATCACTTACATCAATTGGGTTTAAGAATAAGTCATTTTTAGTTATTTTATTTTTTTGAAAAATAAATTTTTCTTTGATGTAAAAATTTTCAATAACTTCTTTCGATGCTTCTATAGCTATTCGCTTATATCTTGGATTTAAAGTTTGTTCTGATAAATCGATTAAGCAGTTAATATAATATGCGTAATCTTCTAGAAATACTACAGACTCAGAATTACTGTGAAATATTTTTTTTTGTGTAAATTTTTTTTCTATATTTTTAAATAATTGTTCAGCCTTATCTAGGAAGCCCTGATCTTTTATAACTGAATGTGCGCTTATTAAACCCTTGATCCAAAGACAGTTAAGATCTAATTGTGTCTTGTTGTCGAAAAAAGGTTTGATTTTTGTTTTTCTTATGCTTTTCAGCGCATCTATTATTTCTGGAGTAGGATAACTCAATTCTCTTAAAATAATCTTTCCTTCCCAGTTTCCTTCTGGTCTTACGTCAAAATATTTCTCGATGCTTTTAATATTTTTTAGTTCCTCGAAATTATATATATAATATTTTCCTTCTTCCCCGTCGCTATCGGCGTCATAAGCCGAGCCTAGAAGGTTGTCTTTTTGATTAGTAAAATTTGAGTGGATAAAATCAATAGTTTGAATTAATTTATTTTTGAAATAATCGTTATGTTTAATTTTCAAATAATTGGACAATAATAAAATAAACTGAGTATTGTCATATAGCATTTTTTCAAAATGAGGTATTAGCCAATTTTCATCGACTGTATATCTTGAAATGCCTCCCTCAGTATGATCGTAAATACCTTGAGAGCACAAATTTTTTAAAATTGTTTCAACCGGTTTTAAATAGGTTTCTTTTTTAGTTTTGTTGTAAAAATATAGAAGAGTATCAAATACGTTAAAAGTTGGAAACTTTGGAGCTCCTGTATACCCGCCTCTTACGGGGTCAAGATTTTTGATATGATTATTAAGAATCGATTCTAGATCTTGGCTAACAACTGAACTTTTTTTTAATTCTAAACTCTTAATAATTAATTTAGATTGAGGAATTATTTTAAGACGTTCTGTTTCATAAACAGAACTAATTTTTTTTAAAACATCGATAAACGAAGGCAGTCCATGCTGAGGATGCTTAGGAAAATATGTCCCACCCATAAATGGAACAGCATTTTCATCTAAAAACATATTTAACGGCCAACCGCCACCCGATTGATTTAAAAGCTGATAAGAGCTTTGAAATACAAAATCGATGTCTGGTCTTTCTTCCCTGTCAACTTTTATATTGATAAAATTTTTATTCATTATTTCTGCTGTTTCTTTGTCTTCAAAGCTTTCATGGGCCATAACATGACACCAGTGGCAGCTGGCATATCCAATGCTTAATAAAATAGGTTTTTTTTCTTTTTTTGCTAACTCTAAAGTATCTTTATTCCATGTCTGCCAATTAACAGGGTTATCTTTGTGCTGTTGTAAATATGGACTTGGATCTTTGTTTAAAACATTTTCTTTCATAACGATAATCTTACTGAGATTTAATTCTTAAAAATTCTATTTTTAACAAAATAAGAAATAATCAGCAATAGCAGGAACGCTAATAAAGGCAAATAAATATGAGGATTTGAAATTATACTTAGGTAACTATAACTTTTGTCTGTAGTAATTATATTTTCAATTCCGGATCCTAATGAATTTATAATAAATATTGTCGGAAACAAGCCAATGAATGTCGAGTATACATAGTTTTTTAATTTCATATTAAATATTACAGGTAAAATATTTTGAATCCCAAAAGGTATGCCAGCACCTCCAGTGAATCTAAAAAGCATGAAGTATAAAAATTCATTTTTTTTGAATAAATTTATATAAGGTTTAGTTTTTTTAGATAGTTTTTTTTTAATGATTTTTGAAAAGTAATATTGAGCGAATAAATATAAAAAGCTACTACCTAAAGTAAAAGACAGAACCGAAATAAATGTGCCATACCATGGACCAAATATATATCCTGACATAATTGCTATTGGGAAGCCGAACCCAAGAAAAAACACCCAAATAGATGAAAATATAAAAAAAAGGACTATTAGTAAAAAAAAATTATTTTTTTTATACTCTAGGAGAGATTCGCTAGTCTCTTTAATGAAAGATAAGTCCTTTAAGTCCCTATAGTCGAAATAACTAGAAACCACATAAAGGAGAGCTGCTAAACAAATTATATAAATGAAACCTAATAGTAGTTTGATATTTTTATTCATTTGTGAATATTAACTGTACAACAGTGATTTAATTATTTATATAACTTTTATTATTTATGAAAAGAACTTATCAACCAAGCAATCTAGTAAGAAAAAGAAGACACGGATTTAGGTCCAGAATGGCTACTAAGGGTGGGCGAAAACTGATAGCAAGAAGACGTGCTAAAGGTCGAAAAACAATATCAACATAATTTCATGGTTAAGCTTGAAAGTTTAAAAAAAAGCAACCATTTCAAATTAGCGTTAAAAGAGAAAAAAACTCATACAGACTATTTTTCAATATTCGCTGCAAAAAACTTTATAGCGTCAAAAAATAAAAGTGATTTGAAGATAAGCTTTATTTTAAAAAAAAAAATTGGTAATGCGGTAAAAAGAAACAAAATAAGAAGAAAACTAAAAGCAATAGTGATAAAATTATTAAAAATAAAGGGTGCAATTAATAAGGATTATACTTATATAGTTTTCGGTAAATCAAAAGCTTACTCTGAAAAACATGATATTATTCAAGAAGCAATGATAAAAAGTTTTAAAAAGATTAAATAAATAAATGTCAAAACTAATAATTCTCATAATAATTTACATTATCAAATTTTATAAATATTTTATTTCTCCCATATTGGGAAATAGCTGTAGATATCTACCAAGTTGTTCTGAATATATGCAGGAGGCGCTCAAAACTCATGGAGTTTTTAAAGGTTTGTTTCTTGGGGGCAAAAGAATACTTAGTTGTCACCCGTTGAAACTTTTAGGTGGTGGTTCCGGATTGGATTTTGTGCCGAATAAAAAAATTAAAAAAAAGGAATTTTAAATGGACAATAAAAATGTATTTATAGCCATAGCATTATCTATGTCCGTTTTATTATTTTGGGGAGCTTTATTTGAAACTCCAAAACCAATTGACAAATCTACCCAACAAAAAGATGGGCAAAAAAAAATACTGCCTAATAATATCACTCCTAATATAGAGCAAACAATTGAGTTGAAAACTGCCTCTAGAGAAGACTCGATAAACAAATCTGAAAGAATTAAAATAGAAAATAATAATATAATAGGATCTGTCTCCTTAAAAGGTGCTTTAATAGACGACATTTCATTTAAGAATCACAAAAAAGACCTGAAGGACAAAAAAAATGTCGAGTTTTTAAATCCTAAACAAACTGAAAATGGTTATTTTGTAGAAACAGGTTGGACTAGTATAGGAAATAAAATTAAAGTTCCTTCGTTAAATTCAATTTGGACCATAAAAGGAAATAATATTTTGAGTGAAAACAAACCTATTATTTTACAATGGGACAATGGTGAAAATATAATTTTCAAGAAAAAGATTGAGTTAGATGAAAAATATTTATTTAAAATTTCACAAGAGGTCCAAAACAATACTAACAGCTCTGTAGAGCTATATCCGTATGGTCAAATTACAAGAAATAAAATACCAGATGATATTCAGAATTTTTATATTTCTCATGAGGGATTTATTGGTGTATTTGATGAAGAGCTTAAAGAAGATGACTATGATGATATAAAAGAAAAGAAAATAGTTAGAGAAGCAGACAGTGGTTGGTTTGGTATTACGGATAAATACTGGGTAACAGCCTTAGTACCAAAAAAAGGGGAAAATTTTAAATCAACTTTTTTATACAAAGATGCTTATAAAGCTAACTACATTCTAAATAAACCCACTACAGTTCAGCCCTCTTCGAGTAACTCAAATGAAATTAAATTATTTGTTGCGGCTAAGGAAGTGGAGACAATTGACTCATACGCAGAAAATCAAAAAATTGAAAAACTTGACCTAGTAATTGACTGGGGCTGGTTCTATTTTTTTACAAAGCCACTCTTTTTTATCATTGATTACTTGTTTAAATTTTCAGGAAACTTCGGAGTTGCAATTATACTAATCACGATAGGTATTAGGTTATTATTCTTTCCTCTTGCAAATTATTCTTTTAGATCAATGGCAAAAATGAAAGCCCTGCAGCCTGAAATGGTCAGGCTAAAAGAAGTTCACAAAGAGGATAAAATGAAGCTTCAACAAGAGATGATGTCTTTGTATAAAAAAGAGAAAGTAAATCCAGCTTCTGGTTGTTTGCCGGTATTAATACAAATTCCTTTCTTTTTTGCTATTTATAAAATGTTGTTCATTTCCTTGGAGATGAGGCACCAGCCATTCTTTGGTTGGATTAAAGACTTGTCAGCTCAGGATCCAACTTCTCTTTTTAATGCTTTTGGTCTAATCCCTTGGGATCCTCCAAGTTTTCTTATAATAGGGATTTGGCCTATACTTATGGGCGCATCTATGTGGGTTCAGCAAAAAATAAATCCAGCACCCGTTGATCCTATTCAAGCTAAAATATTTGCTCTCTTCCCTCTTTTTTTAACTGTGATCTTGGCATCATTTCCATCGGGCCTAGTAGTTTATTGGACAATAAATAATATTCTAACCATAGCTCAACAATGGGTAATAATGAAAAAGACTAAGATTAAAACTAATTAAATGTCAGAAGATTTATCTTTAAAAGATATTAAAAAATTTTGGCCTAAAAAGGCCCCAGATATTCAAAATGTCTCGAAATATGTCTCAAAATATAAAGAAGATAAAATAGTTATTAAATGTGGAGGAAATGTTTTAATTGATCCTGAATTATTTAAAAATTTTATAGATGACGTTGTAGTTTTAAATAAATTAGGTCTTACGACTATAATAGTACATGGAGGTGGTCCAAGAATAAAAAATAAACTTCATGATCTAGGTATAAAAAGCATATTTATAAGAGGGCTTAGAGTAACTGATAAGAAGATTATGAAAATAGTAGAAAATGTTTTAATAGAGTTTAATAAAGAAATAGTTTCAGCATTAAATAATATGTCTTGCAAAGCTTGCTCAATAACAACTCAAGAGTTGAATGTAATATCTGTCATACCAGAGAGAGAAGAGCTAGGATTTGTTGGAATTCCTAAAAAAATAAAATTGGATATTTTAAATGAAATAACAAAAAATAAAGAAATTCCAGTTTTAGCTCCTATGGGTTTAAATGAAAATAACTTACCTTATAACATAAACGCAGACACTGCTGCGGGAGCGGTAGCAAAAGCTTTAGGTTCTAGAAGACTTCTTTTAATGACTAACGTAGAGGGTGTCTACGACAAAAATAAAAAGCTAATATCTGAAATTACTGCCTCTGAAGCTAATAGAATGATAGAAGAAGAAGTAATAGTAAGTGGTATGATTCCTAAAATTAATACTTGTATTGACTCAGTTAATAACGGTGTAAGAGGTGTTGTGATAATCGATGGAAGAAAGCAACATTCTATTTTACATGAAATTTTTTCAGATAAAGGAGCAGGGACACTTATAAGAAAATGAAAGAATTATCTAAAATAAAATATTGGATATTTGATCTAGATAATACTCTTTACTCTGGTGATACTAAGGTATTTGACCAAGTTGATAAGAAAATGTCAAAGTTTATCTCTGAAAAACTTAATGTTAGTTTAGAAGAAGCTAAGAAAATACAAAAGAATTATTTTCATGAATACAACACAACTCTTAATGGTATGATTAAAAATCACGAAATTGACGCTAACGAGTTTTTAGAGTTTGTTCACGATGTAGACCTTGATTTTCTGAAAGAAGACAAACTATTGAAACAGGAAATTAGTAATTTAAATGGTAAAAAATATATATTTACTAATGGATCTAAAGCTCATGCTGCAAATGTGACCAAAAGAATTGGGATTGAAAAGCTTTTTGACGGTGTCTTTGATATTGTAGAGTCTGATTTTATACCAAAACCATCCATTGAGCCTTACAAAAAAATTATAGAAAAATTCAAAATTGAGCCACAATATAGTATATTCATTGAAGATATCGCAAGAAATTTAAAACCAGCACATGAACTAGGAATGAAAACTGTTTGGATTAAAAATGATGAACCTTGGGCGGCCAAGTTTTCAGATTCTGATTTTATAAACTATAAAACAGATAATCTTGCAAAATTTTTAAAGGAGATAAATAAACAATGAACTTAGATAAATTTGAAAAAATAATTAATGAGTCTTTTGAAAAAAGAGACAAAATAAATACCGACTCTGACAAATCTATTATAGATGCGATTAAAGAAACTATAGAACTAACAGATCAAGGAAAAATTAGAGTGGCTGAGAAAAAAAACGGCTCTTGGCTAGTTAACCAGTGGGTAAAGAAAGCCATACTTTTAAGTTTTAGAGTTAATAAAATGGAAATTTTAAGAGGCCCCTACACTTCTTGGTACGATAAAGTTCCTGGTAAATCTGTTAATTGGAAAGAAGAGGATTGGAAAAAAGCTGGGTACAGACATGTGCCAAATGGAGTTGTGAGAAAAGGTTCTTTTATTGCAAAAAATGCTGTTTTAATGCCATGCTTTGTAAACCTTGGCGCGTATGTAGATGAGGGCACCATGATAGATACTTGGGCATCAGTTGGTTCATGTGCTCAAGTTGGAAAAAATTGCCACATATCTGGTGGTGCTGGTATAGGCGGCGTACTGGAACCTTTGCAAGCAGGTCCAGTGATAATTGAAGATAATTGTTTTATTGGCGCACGTTCAGAAATTGCAGAAGGTGTGTTAGTTGAAGAAGGTGCGGTAATTTCAATGGGTGTGTACATTGGCGCGTCAACAAAAATAGTAGATAGAGCTTCAGGAGAAATTATTTATGGAAAAGTACCAGCTTACTCAGTAGTTGTGCCCGGAACTTTACCAAACAAAAAAAATCCGGACGGTCCTTCACTTTACTGTGCTGTAATTGTTAAAAAAGTTGATGAAAAAACAAGAAGCAAAACTTCTATTAATGATCTATTGAGAGATTAATGCCAATTATTGATGAAATAAAATT
>MDSY01043058.1_pt1 | contig 15299 bp, 7 predicted proteins | sample 811131 | NCBI WGS metagenome assembly MDSY01 (sample SAMN05326643, study PRJNA326480) | marine metagenome | isolation source: seawater | place: Atlantic Ocean: South West | collected 2010 | reverse complement strand
TGTTATGTACGCAATAGTAGAGATAGCAGGGCAGCAATTTAAAGTGCAAAAAGACCAGAAGGTTTACGTTCATCGTTTGGAAGCAGAAGAAGGCTCAAAAGTAGAGTTTGACCAAGTACTGCTTTTAGAAGACAAAGGAACAGTAAGCGTTGGCGCCCCGGCTGTAGAAGGTGCAAAAGTCACCGCAAAAGTAGAAAACCACGTTAAAGGAGATAAGGTAATTGTCTTCAAGAAAAAGCGTAGAAAAGGCTACAAAAAGAAAAATGGTCACAGACAATCCTTTACGGAATTGTCGATCACTGGTATTAAAGTTAAGAAGCAACCTGCAGCGAAAGCAAAGGAGGCGTAAAAATAAAATAAAATGGCACATAAGAAAGGAGTCGGTAGTTCGAAGAACGGTCGTGAATCACAAAGTAAAAGATTAGGTGTTAAAATTTTCGGTGGACAAGCTGCAATTGCAGGAAATATCATTGTTCGTCAAAGAGGTACACAGCATCACCCAGGAGATAATGTAGGTATTGGAAAAGACCATACCTTGTATGCGCTAGGCGATGGACTTGTTGAATTCAAAAAGAAAAAGAACAATAGGTCGTTTGTTTCTGTCATTCCTTTAGAGACAGAAGCGGAAGCTTAGAACATCAATAAAATTATTGAAAGGCCGACAATTGTCGGCCTTTTTTGTTTTCTAGCCACTATATTTGCCTATGAAATTGAATCGAAAGAAACGTTGGACTGCATCTTTTATCGGAGGCATAATCATGTTCTTGGCATTTCCTTTTTCAGGAACCCTAACGCCTCTAATATTCTTAAGCTTTCTCCCACTGCTTATTGTGGAAGCAACTATATTGAATATCGGTCGCTCATCCCTCAATGTATTCGTTCATAGCTTCATTTGCTTTTTAGTATTTAACATCGGTACCTCATGGTGGATATGGAATGCAAGTGCAGGAGGAGCAATATTTGCCTTTTTATTTAATACTGTAGCGATGAGCCTTACCTTTCAGGTTTTTCACATTACTAGAAAGTATGTTGGAAGCAAGCAAGGATACCTATCACTGCCTTTTTATTGGCTTGGTTTCGAATACCTTCATAACCATTGGGAATTCGCACACCCATGGCTGACTTTAGGGAACACCTTTTCAGAGCGTGTAAGCTGGATTCAGTGGTATGAATACACCGGAGTCACAGGAGGTTCATTATGGATAATTATCGTTAATCTTTTTGCTTACGCGGTATACCGGAATTGGAAAGAAAAGAAAAAAATAAAAGGTCCCGTTACTCTTTTTATTTCATCAATTGTTATTCCAATAGCCGCATCTTTATTTATTGTTGTCAATTTTAATAGTAATCAGTTTTCGCTAACAAAAAGAAACGAAGGGATTGAAACTATAGTTATACAGCCAAATATCGATCCGTATAATGAGAAATTTGACCGTGGAAGTTTCTACGCACAGAATCAAAAAATACTCCAGCTAGCGTCTAAAAAAATAAGCCAAAAAACCGACCTTATAATCGCTCCTGAAACAGCAATCAGCGGTGGCTTTTTCGAACCGAGGCTTAAATCAACAATGGCCTACCCAATGTATCGAGATAGTCTGAAGCAATGGAATACAGAACTACTGATCGGAGCTTCTACAATGAAAATGTTTGGTGAAAAAAACTCCAGAAGCACAAGAAAAATGAATGACGGTAGATATATTGAATACTACAATACCAGCATTCTTATTGGCCCAGAAAAAGAGGCTGAATTCATTCATAAATCAAAACTCGTAGCAGGGGTAGAACACATACCTTACTCGTATTACATCCCGTTTTTTGATCAACTAGCAATCGATAATGGAGGAACTGTTGGCTCACTTGGAAAAGAGAATTCGGTAAAAATAATGACTACATCCTTCGGGAAAATCGCACCTATTATTTGTTATGAATCTGTTTTTAGTGAGTTCGTAGCAGAGCAATCAAGATTAGGAGCAGAATTACTCTGTGTAATTACAAATGATGGCTGGTGGAAAGATACACCCGGATACAAACAACACTTTAGCTTTTCGAGACTCAGAGCCATAGAAAACAGAAAATGGTTAATTAGATCAGCAAACACAGGTAAAAGTGGAATAATCTCTCCGACAGGAATGGTTGTTAAGGAAACTGATTGGTGGGTGCCGGATGTTATATCAGCAAAGATCCAGCTGCTTAGTCAAGTCACGAACTACGCAAAACATGGAGATTTCTTAGGTCGTAGCTCAGCATTTTTAAGTGTTTTTATTTTTATTTTCGCACTATCCAAGATCATTAAACCCAACAACTCAGAGAAGTCCAAAAAAACCAAGGACACTGAAAACAAATCAAAAAACGAATAGGATTGATTTATTATTTGCAACTTTAAATCATGGCGAAAGAGGAAATAAAAGAGCATCAATTATACATCTCGAGCCTCAGTGTATTATGGCGCCTATGGAAAGATAATCGAGAAGGATTGACCACTAAAAATATGTGGTGGAAAATATTGTTTTTTACCATTGTTAGCGCCCCATTTAGATGGACACAAAATTTAGTTTACCGGAAAAGAATTCGGGCCATAGACTTTAAAGACAACGCACCTGTATTTGTCATTGGCCACTGGAGAAGCGGCACAACACACCTCCACTATTTACTATCAAAAGATAATCAGTTTTCTTATCTGGAGGCATTTCAAGCTTTCTTCTTTAGGATAGCTTTGGTTTCAAAAAAGACGATGAAACCTCTGTTAAACAGACTAATGCCGCGGACAAGACCACAGGATAATGTAGCCATTGATGCAGGGGCTCCAACGGAAGAAGAGCATCCGCTGACCAATTTGACACACAGAAGCAGTATGCATTCTTTTTTCTTTCCAAAGAATCAAAATTACTTCAAACGCTACCACCTCTTTGAAACCTCAGAAAAATCGCTTTCGAGATGGAAAAAAAGCTACAAACGAATGCTTCAAGAGATTGCATTTTACAACGGGCCCGAAAGAACACTTTTACTGAAAAACCCACACAATACAGCAAGAATAAAAGTGCTAAAAGAGATGTTTCCGAATGCGAAATTTATTTTCATTCATCGAAATCCATATGAGGTATATCAATCCACCGTACACCTCTATAAAAAAACCATAAAATCCCAGTTTTTACAACAATTCAGCGATGACAAAATATCTGAATGTGTCATATCATGCTATGAACTTGTAATGCAACAATATCTCGAATTAAAAAACTCAATACCCAAGAATCAGCTGACTGAGGTGTCATTTAACGAACTATCCGATAAACCCCTAAGTACACTAGAAAGAGTCTACAACACACTCAATATTGAAGGCTTCGAAAAAATAAAACCAAGCTTCGAAAGCTATATTCAGGAACAAAAAAATTACCAAAAAAATAAGTTTAAGGATCTCCCAGAAGAGCTAAAATCAAAACTAAAGAATAGGTGGGGATTTGCTTTTAAAGCATGGGATTATCCCTATTGAGATTGTTAAAAATAACCAATTAAGTCAAACTTTTTGATACCTTTGTTTTGATATAAATACACATCCCTATGAGTATCTACCTAGATTTTGAAGAGCCTATAAAGGCCATACAAGAGCAAATTGAAAAGACTAAAGAAATCGGAGACACCTCTGATCTCGATATGACTGATAAAATTCAAGAGCTCGAGCAAAAGCTGAAAAAGAAAACCAAAGAGATTTTTACAAATCTCACACCATGGCAAAGGGTCCAGCTTTCAAGACATCCGGAAAGACCATATACTCTGGCTTATGTTAATGCCATAACCGAAGGTAAATTCATCGAACTTCATGGAGATAGAAATGTCAAAGACGATAAGGCGATGGTCGGCGGATTAGGTTTAGTCGATGGGAAATCTGTAATGTTCATTGGTCAACAAAAAGGAGTAAACACCAAAATGAGACAATATCGGAATTTTGGTATGCCAAATCCCGAAGGCTATAGAAAAGCGCTTCGATTGATGAAGCTTGCAGAGAAGTTCAATAAACCTATAGTCACATTTATAGATACGCCTGGAGCTTTCCCGGGATTAGAAGCAGAGGAGCGAGGTCAAGGTGAGGCCATTGCGCGAAACATTTATGAAATGATGCGCCTGAAAGTCCCTGTAATTTGTATCATTATTGGTGAAGGTGCTTCTGGAGGAGCCCTAGGAATTGGTGTTGGAGATAAAGTAGTTATGTTAGAAAACACTTGGTACTCCGTTATCTCACCTGAATCATGTTCTTCTATACTTTGGCGTTCTTGGGAGTTCAAAGAAAAAGCTGCAGACGCACTGAAGCTAACCTCAAAGGATATGTCAAGCAACAATCTCGTAGATGATATTATTAAAGAACCTCTTGATGGAGCACACCGTTCGGAGCATCTAATTTTTGAACGTGTAAAGAAATACATCAAAAAAGCCGTTCAAGAACTTGAATCTAAATCTCCGGAGGAGCGCATTGAAAGCAGGATTGATAAGTTCAATAAAATGGGTGTCTGGAAACACTAAAACATAATTTTTCTCGATGAATGATTTGGCTGCCACTCCTATAGAATATCTCAAAGGTGTTGGTCCCCAAAAAGCGCAGCTCTTACAAAAGGAGTTGGGTATAAAAACCTATGGTGATTTATTATTTCATTTTCCCTACCGATACGTTGACCGTTCCTCGTTTACAAAGATAAATGAGATCCAATACGCAGAAAGCCATGTGCTTTTAAAAGGTAAAATAGACCAAATTAGAGAAACAGGAAAAGGAAGATACAAAAAGCTTTCAGCAAGATTTGGAGACGAGACAGGATTCATTGATTTAGTATGGTTCCAAGGTGGGAAATGGATAAAAGATAGTCTCAAAGTCAACGAGGTTTACCACTTATTTGGCAAACCCAAATTATACGCTCAAAAATGGTCAATTCCTCACCCTGAAATGACGCTAACTTCAGGACAAAAAGCGCGTACTGGATTTTTTCCTCTATATCCTAGCACAGAAAAACTTGGTGCTAAGGGCCTTCATTCAAAAGGATTAGAAAAACTAATTTCACTTATAATCCCCCAGATAGGACCTGCTTATCCTGAGACACTATCGAGTATAATATGCACTGAAAATCGATTAATTTCCAAGAAGCAAGCACTCATAAAAATACACCAACCGAACACCCAAAACGAGATTCAAGAAGCTAGAATTCGGTTAAAATTCGAGGAGCTTTTTTACCTTCAGCTTGAGCTTCTCATTCGGAAAAAACTGTCCTCAAGTAGACACAAAGGATTTGTTTTCAATGACGTAGGCACAGAATTTAATAGCTTTTACCACGAAAACCTCCCATTCGAACTAACCGGAGCACAAAAAAAAGTAATCAAAGAAATTCGAAAGGACTTCCTGAGTGGGCAACACATGAATCGCTTACTACAAGGAGACGTTGGAAGTGGAAAAACACTTGTTGCATTAATGGCAATGCTCATTGCAATTGGTAATAAATTCCAAAGCGCAATCATGGCACCAACAGAAATATTGGCCAACCAGCACTTCGAAACGCTTAGAGAATTTACAAAGGGTCTGCCAATACGTATAGAATTGCTCACGGGCTCAACAAAAAAATCACAACGTACAAAAATACATGAAGGGTTAATGAATGGCGAGGTAAACCTTCTGGTTGGTACCCATGCTTTGCTGGAAGACACTGTGCAATTTAAAAATATAGGACTCGTAGTAATTGATGAGCAGCACCGATTTGGTGTTGCACAGCGCTCTAAAATGTGGCGAAAAAATACACAACCTCCTCATATTTTAATTATGACGGCTACCCCAATTCCCAGAACTTTGGCCATGACCTTTTACGGAGACTTAGAGGTATCGGTTATTGATGAGCTTCCACCTGGAAGAAAAGAAATACAAACAGTTCATCGATTTGAAAAAAATCGACTTCAAGTATTTAATTTCATTGAAACCCAAATCGAAAAAGGTCGGCAAATATACATGGTCTTCCCTCTTATTCAAGAATCTGAAAAACTTGACTTTCATAATCTAATGGATGGTTTTGAAGCCGTATCTCGTTCTTTCCCCTTGCCTAAATACAAAGTCAGTATAGTTCATGGACAAATGAAAAGTGATGAGAAAGAGTTTGAAATGCAAAGATTCATCAAAGGAGAGACGCAAATCATGGTCGCTACTACGGTCATCGAAGTAGGTGTAAATGTTCCAAACGCAACAGTTATGGTGATAGAAAGTGCCGAAAGATTCGGTCTTTCGCAGCTTCATCAGCTAAGGGGTCGTGTTGGAAGAGGTGGCGAACAATCTTATTGTGTTTTGATGACAAAAATAGAGCTATCAAAAGAGTCAAAAAAGAGAATGTCAACTATGGTGAACTCAAATGATGGATTCGATATTGCCGAAGTGGATCTTCAGCTCAGAGGACCAGGGGATCTCATGGGTACGCAACAGAGTGGTGAACTTGATCTTAAAATATCCGACCTAAGAAAGGACGGAGCTATTGTAACTATGGCAAGAGAAGCTGCTCGAAAGCTAATTAATGAAGATCCAAAATTTCAAAAAGAGCACAACACAAGGATTTTAAAAACCATTGAACTCATCTTGGCTAGTAAGCCGGACTGGGGAAAGATTGCTTAAATATAAGGCAAAAAAAAGGGAGGCTGAAGCCTCCCTTTTGCTATTATAGAATATTAATTATTCTGACTTTGCTTCTTCAGTCAACGTCTCTAGGGCCTCTTGAGAACCTATAAGCATTTTCTGAAATTTACGAACACCTGTTCCTGCTGGAATTAAATGTCCAACAATCACATTCTCTTTCAGACCTAGAAGATGATCTTCTTTACCTGAAATTGCCGCTTCATTCAACACTTTGGTTGTTTCCTGGAAGGAAGCCGCAGAAATGAACGATTGGGTTTGAAGAGAAGCTCTCGTAATACCCTGTAGCATCGGTTTAGATGTAGCTGCTTTTGCTTCTCGAGCCTCAACAAGTGCTTTGTCTTCTCTCTTCAACTTGGCATTCTCATCACGTAACCTTCTTACAGAAACGAGTTGACCTTTTTTAAGCTCAACAGAGTCACCTACTTCTTGAACGAACATCATACCAAATAAGGCATCATTTTCCTCCATGATGTCTGCTTTATGTATAGATTGTCCTTCTAAGAACTTAGTGTCTCCTGAATCTATAATTTCCGCCTTCAGCATCATTTGACGAACAATAACTTCAAAATGCTTGTCATTGATCTTCACTCCTTGTAATCGATATACTTCTTGTATTTCATTAACAATATACTCCTGAACTTTCGTAGGCCCTTCAATATTCAGAATATCTCTTGGTGTAATTGCACCATCAGACAATGGCTGACCCGCTCTAACGTAATCGTTCTTTTGAACTAGGATATGCTTCGATAGTGGAACAAGGTATTTATGCACCGCACCCACCTTAGGTGTGATAATAATCTCTCTGTTACCTCTTTTAATATTACCGTAATCCGCAGTTCCATCTATTGCAGAAACAACTGCTGGATTTGATGGGTTTCTCGCTTCAAAGAGCTCAGTAACTCGTGGTAAACCACCAGTAATATCACCCGTTTTACCTGCCATTCTCGGTATCTTAACCAAGATATGACCAGCCTCGAGCTTATCTCCTTCTTTTACAGAAATATGAGAATTAACCGGTATAGAATATTCTCTCAAAATCTCTTTAGATTTCGTATCAACAATATGAATTGCTGGAGATTTCTTTTTATCCTTCGTTTCTGTAATTACTTTCTCAGTAAATCCAGTTTGCTCATCTACCTCTTCACGGTATGTGATTCCTTCTTCAATATGTTCGAAGACAACTGTACCTTTAACCTCTGAAATAATCAAAGCATTGTATGGATCCCATTTACAGATAACATCACCCTTTTTAAGCTTTTGCTTACTATCAACTAATAGTTCAGATCCATAAGGTATATTGGTATTCATGATAACGATACCTGTTTTCTCATCTGTGATTTTAAGCTCAGCAGAACGTCCAACAACAATGACTTTTTTCTTACCATCATCGCCTTTCTTTTCGATTGTTCTTAGCTCGTCAATTTCTAACAAACCATTTCCTTTCGCCTTGATGTCTGAAACATCAGCGATGTTCGATGCAGTACCCCCAACGTGGAAAGTACGTAATGTAAGCTGTGTTCCTGGTTCTCCAATAGACTGTGCTGCCACAACTCCTACTGCATCTCCTCTTTGAGCCAACCTGTGGTTAGAAAGATTACGTCCATAACATTTAGAACAAACACCTCTTCTCATCTCACAAGTCAATACAGAACGGATTTCAACTTCTTCGATTTCCGCTCTCTGAATCATCTCTGCAACATCATCATCAATAATATCTCCCGCAGATACAATCATATCATCTGATTCCGGAACGTAGATATCATGCACAGATGTTCTACCCAATATTCTATCGTATAATGGCTCAACAATTTCATCATTTTTCTTAAGTGCAGTAGCTACAATTCCGCGCAACGTACCACAATCCTCAGAATTAATGACAACATCTTGGGCAACATCAACAAGTCTTCTCGTTAAGTAACCCGCATCCGCTGTTTTCAATGCTGTATCGGCAAGACCTTTACGCGCACCGTGAGTTGATATAAAGTACTCAAGAATCGAAAGACCTTCTTTAAAGTTCGAAAGAATTGGATTTTCAATAATTTCTTGAACTGATGCTCCAGATTTTTGCGGTTTCGCCATCAATCCTCTCATACCAGAAAGCTGTCGAATTTGCTCCTTAGAACCCCTTGCACCAGAATCAAACATCATATAGATGGAATTAAATCCTTGTCTATCTGTTTTGAGCTGATCCATTAAGGTATGTGTCAATCTTGAATTTGTATGCGTCCAAACATCAATGATTTGGTTGTACCGCTCATTGTTTGTAATCAGACCCATATTATAGTTCATCATCACCTCTTTCACCTGAGTTTCGGCTTTATCAACCAAAGCAACTTTTTCCTTAGGTATGATAATGTCATCCAAATTAAAGGACAACCCACCCTTAAAGGCCATTGTATACCCTAACTCCTTAATGTCATCAAGGAATTGAGCCGTTCTAGAAGTTCCAGATATTTTAAGTACACCACCAATAATGTCTCTTAACGCTTTTTTGGTAAGTACCTCATTAATAAACCCAGCCTCTCTGGGAACATGTTCATTAAAGATAACACGACCACAAGTAGTTTCGATTAGCCTTACTTCTGATTCACCAAGATCATTTAAATCTTCAGTCTTAACCTTAATTGAAGCATGCAAATCTAGCTTGTTTTCATTGTAAGCAATGATTACCTCTGCTGGTGAATAGAAAATACCGCCTTCTCCTTTAACGATATCATTTTTTAATGACTTTTTCTCTTTCGTAATGTAGTAAAGACCAAGCACCATATCCTGAGATGGAACGGCAATTGGTGCACCATTTGCAGGATTCAAAATATTGTGCGAAGCCAACATTAGCATTTGTGCTTCAAGGATTGCTGCATTTCCAAGTGGAAGGTGAACAGCCATCTGGTCACCATCAAAATCGGCGTTAAATGCTGTCGTTACCAAAGGATGTAGACGAATCGCTTTTCCTTCGATTAGCTTCGGCTGGAACGCTTGAATACCTAACCTGTGAAGTGTTGGCGCTCTATTTAAAAGCACAGGATGACCCTTCAATATGTTCTCAAGAATATCCCATACAACAGGCTCTTTCTTGTCAACAATTTTCTTCGCAGATTTAACTGTTTTCACAATACCTCTTTCGATCATCTTACGAATAATGAATGGCTTGTATAGTTCGGCAGCCATACCTTTTGGCAAACCACATTCATGAAGCTTAAGGTTTGGTCCAACAACAATTACAGAACGTGCAGAATAATCAACACGCTTACCAAGTAAGTTTTGACGGAAACGACCTTGCTTACCTTTAAGAGAGTCAGAAAGCGACTTAAGCGCCCTGTTAGATTCTGTCTTGACAGCACTAGACTTTCTTGAGTTATCGAATAATGAATCAACTGACTCCTGAAGCATTCTTTTCTCATTTCGGAGAATTACTTCTGGTGCTTTAATTTCAATAAGTCTCTTTAAACGATTGTTTCTTATTATTACTCTTCGATACAAATCATTTAAATCAGAGGTAGCAAAACGACCACCATCTAGTGGCACAAGAGGACGAAGCTCAGGTGGAATTACCGGAACAACTTTTACAATCATCCATTCAGGACGGTTATCTACTCTTGTTTGAGAATCCTTCATTGCCTCTACAACCTGAAGTCTTTTCAATGCCTCATTCTTTCTCTGTACAGACGTCTCGTTTTCTGCAAGATCACGAAGCTGGTATGACATCTCCTCTAAGTTCAAGGACTGAAGAAGGTCATGAATTGCTTCAGCACCCATCTTAGCGATGAATTTGTTTGGATCAGAATCATCCAAGTACTGATTTTCCTTTGGAAGTGCATCTAAAATATCTAAATACTCTTCTTCCGTAAGGAACTCCATTTTATTGAGCTCAACTTCTGGTAATTCATTCGCAGCTCCACTTTGGATCACAACATATCTCTCGTAGTAGATAATTTGATCCAACTTCTTAGTAGGAAGACCTAATAGGTATCCAATTTTGTTTGGTAACGATCTGAAGTACCAAATGTGCGCTACTGGAACTACTAAAGCGATATGTCCCATACGCTCTCTACGTACTTTTTTCTCAGTTACTTCAACTCCACATCGGTCACAAACGATTCCTTTATAACGGATTCTCTTGTATTTACCACAGTGACATTCGTAGTCTTTTACTGGGCCAAAGATTCTTTCACAAAACAAACCATCTCTTTCCGGCTTATACGTTCTGTAATTGATTGTCTCTGGTTTTAATACCTCACCACTAGAATTCTCCAAAATGATTTCTGGAGAGGACAGTGAAATCGTTATTTTATTAAAACTACTTTGTTTTCTTGGTGTTTCTTTTTTGAAAGCCATATTCTATATGCTAATTCGTTATTTACTAGTTTCTTAATCCATTGTTACATTCAGACACAAACCTCGAAGCTCGTGAAGCAGTACATTGAATGATTCAGGAATACCTGGCTCACCTATGTTATCACCCTTCACAATACTTTCGTATGCTTTGGCCCGACCATTAACATCATCGGATTTCACTGTTAAAATTTCTTGAAGGATATTCGATGCACCAAATGCCTCGAGTGCCCAAACCTCCATTTCACCAAAACGCTGACCACCAAACTGCGCTTTACCACCAAGTGGCTGTTGCGTAATCAATGAGTATGGTCCGATTGATCTAGCATGCATCTTATCATCAACCATGTGAGATAATTTTAGCATGTAAATTACACCTACCGTCGCTGGCTGATGGAACCTTTCACCAGTACCACCATCATATAAATAAGTTTTACCTGATTGAGGCACTCCCGCTTTATCCGTCCAGTCATTGATTTCATCTGGTGTCGCACCATCGAAAATTGGTGTTGCAAACTTAATTCCTAGCTTTTCTCCTGCCCAACCAAGAACCGTTTCATAAATCTGACCTAAGTTCATACGAGAAGGTACACCCAATGGATTAAGAACAATATCAACAGGCGTTCCGTCTTCTAGGAAAGGCATATCTTCTTGGCGAACAATATTGGCAACAATACCCTTATTACCATGTCGTCCAGCCATTTTATCACCGACCTTCAGCTTTCGTTTCTTCGCAACGAATACTTTAGCCAACTTGATAATACCTGCAGGAAGTTCATCTCCAACTGAGATATGGAATTTACGTCTTTTATAGTTCCCCAAAATATCATTTGCCTTAATGTTGTAATTATGAATTACACGGCTAATCAATTGGTTCACATTATCATCAGCAGTCCATTTCAGCGGATTTACGATCGTATAGTCTAAGGACGTTAAAGCTTTCATTGAGAACTTTGCACCTTTTTTAATCAATTCCTCCTTAAAGTTATTGAACACACCCGTAGATTTTTTATCACCCACAATCTTAATTAGCTTCTCAGCTAACTTTTCTTTGAGCGATACAATATCTTTTTGGTACTCAGCGTCTATTGTCTCCAACAAAGGCTTGTCTTGACTTTTTGATTTTCTATCCTTAACAGCTCTAGAGAATAGTTTCTTGTCTATAACAACTCCTCTTAAAGAAGGACCTGCTTTCAATGAAGCATCTTTTACATCTCCTGCCTTATCACCAAATATTGCTCTAAGAAGCTTCTCTTCTGGAGATGGATCGGTTTCACCTTTTGGTGTAATTTTACCGATTAGGATATCTCCTTCTTTTATCTCTGCTCCAACTCGAATACATCCATTCTCATCTAAGTCTTTAGTAGCTTCTTCACTAACGTTTGGAATATCTGCTGTAAGCTCTTCCATTCCTCGTTTAGTGTCTCTAACCTCTAAAGAATATTCATCAATATGAATTGATGTAAAGACATCGTCACGAACAACTCTCTCAGATATCACGATCGCATCCTCAAAGTTATAACCTTTCCATGGCATGAATGCCACTTTCAAGTTTTGACCGAGGGCTAGCTCTCCTTTTTGAGTTGCATAACCTTCACAAAGAACTTGACCTTTTACAACCTTATCACCCTTAACAACAATTGGCTTCAGGTTGATACAAGTACTTTGGTTCGTTTTCATGAATTTAATCAAAGAATACCTTGTAACTTCACTTTCAAAGCTCACAAGCTTATCCTCGGAATTCCAATCATATCGAATAACAATCTCATTCGCATCAACATATTCTACAATACCAGAACCCTCTGCGTTTATAAGCACTCTAGAATCTTCAGCTACAAGCTGTTCAATCCCTGTTCCAACAATTGGAGAGTTCGGTTTTAATAATGGAACCGCTTGACGCTGCATGTTTGATCCCATCAAAGCTCTGTTGGCATCATCATGCTCCAAGAATGGAATAGACGAGGCTGCGATTGAAGCAATTTGATTCGCTCCAACATCCATTAAGTGTAATTTATTTGGCTCTACAACTGGGAAGTCTCCCTCAAATCTAGCCTTTACAACATCGGATAAGAAATTACCTTTATCATCTACTTTTGCATTTGCCTGAGCGATGATTTTCTCATCTTCTTCCTCAGCAGCAACATATATGGGTTCTTTGTCATATTGGACCTTGCCTTTCTGAACGGATCGATATGGTGTTTCAATAAAACCAAGTTTATTCACCTTAGCAAATACGCACAATGAAGAAATCAAACCAATATTTGGTCCCTCTGGGGTTTCAATCGTACAAAGTCGTCCATAATGCGTGTAGTGAACATCACGAACCTCAAATCCAGCTCTTTCACGCGATAGACCACCAGGTCCGAGCGCCGACAATCTTCTTTTGTGTGTCACCTCTGACAATGGATTCGTTTGATCCATAAATTGTGACAACTGATTCGTTCCAAAAAACGAGTTGATTACAGAAGATAGCGTTTTCGCATTGATCAAGTCAATAGGCGTAAATACCTCATTGTCTCTTACATTCATTCTCTCACGAATAGTTCTTGCCATTCTTGCCAGACCTACTCCGAACTGAGAATACAACTGCTCACCAACCGTTCTAACACGACGGTTTGAAAGGTGATCAATATCATCTACATCTGCCTTAGAATTGATTAGTTTTATTAAAAATTTAATAATCTTAATCATATCGTCCTTCGTCAAAACTCTTGACTGCTCTGACTGGTCAATTCCTAATTTCTTATTCAAACGGAAACGGCCAACTTCACCTAAATCATAACGAGTATCTGAGAAAAATAATTTTTCAAAAACACCTTTTGCCGTCTCATAGTCGGGCGGATCTGCGTTTCTTAATTGTCTGTAGATATGTTCAACTGCTTCTTTTTGCGAATTTGAAATATCTTTTTGAAGCGTATTGTAGATAATCGTATAATCAGCGGTATTCACGTTTTCTTTGTGAAGCGTTACTGATTTCGCACCTGACTCCATGATGGCCTCAAGATGTTCCTCGGTAATATCCAACTCACGGTCAAAAATAACTTCGTTTCTTTCTATAGAAACAACCTCTCCAGTATCTTCATCTACAAAATCCTCTATCCAAGTCTTAAGGACTCTTGCTGCTAGCTTTCTGCCTACAAGCTTCTTTAAGTTTGTTTTATTTACCTTCACCTCATCAGCTAGACCAAAGATATCCAATACATCTCTGTCCGTTTCATAACCTATTGCTCTAAACAAGGTTGTTACAGGTAATTTTTTCTTTCTGTCAATGTACGCATACATGACGTTATTAATATCCGTTGCAAATTCAATCCAAGAACCTTTAAAAGGAATTATTCTTGCTGAATATAGCTTGGTTCCGTTGGCGTGTCTTGACTGTCCAAAGAAAACTCCCGGTGACCTGTGAAGCTGAGAAACGATAACACGTTCTGCTCCATTCACTACGAAAGATCCTTTTGGTGTCATATAAGGGATCGTACCCAAATACACATCTTGTACAATTGTTTCGAAATCTTCGTGTTCAGGATCCGTACAGTACAATTTCAATTTAGCCTTCAGCGGTACGCTGTAGGTCAAACCTCTCTCGATACATTCTGAAATTGAATATCTCGGGGGATCAATGAAATAATCCAAAAATTCCAAAACGAATTGGTTTCTTGTATCTGTGATCGGAAAGTTTTCTGCGAAAACTTTAAATAGCCCTTCACTTTCTCGATTTTCAGGAGTCGTTTCCAATTGGAAAAACTCCCTAAATGATTTCAATTGGATTTCTAAGAAATCCGGATAATCAAATTGGTTTTTGCCCGATGCAAAATTAATTCTGGTTGAATTATTTGATGTTGCCAAGGATGAATGTTTTTAGTTAATGTTTTAGTATTCAAAATGAATACCACTTAAAACAAGACAAGGCACCCGCAAAAATGCGGTGCCTTTCTTGTCAATAATTTGAGTTAATTACTTAATCTCAACTTCAGCTCCAGCTTCTTCCAAAGTCTTCTTAAGACCTTCAGCTTCGTCTTTCGCTACACCTTCTTTTAATGTAGTAGGTGCGTTGTCTACTAAGTCCTTAGACTCTTTAAGACCTTTACCAGTAAGTTCTTTAACAAGTTTAACTACTGCTAGTTTGCTAGGTCCACCAGCATTCAATACTACGTCGAATTCTGTTTTCTCTTCAGCAGCTTCGCCACCAGCTCCGCCAGCAGGGCCAGCAACAGCTACAGCAGCAGCTGCAGGTTCGATTCCATATTCGTCTTTCATGATCGTTGCTAACTCACTAACTTCTTTTACTGTTAGGTTTACTAGCGTTTCTGCAATTTGCTTT
>MDSY01030725.1_pt1 | contig 15300 bp, 16 predicted proteins | sample 811131 | NCBI WGS metagenome assembly MDSY01 (sample SAMN05326643, study PRJNA326480) | marine metagenome | isolation source: seawater | place: Atlantic Ocean: South West | collected 2010 | reverse complement strand
TATAGAAACATACCACAACCTCCCGTTTTTGACTGAAAATTTTTTAAAATGTTATAATCACACAGAAACTAAAATTGGAGAGGAGACTACTTTACCAAAAAACAGAATTTATTTTAGATGCCATCAATTATGCTACTTATTAGAGCAAACAAGCGAAATAGAAGGTGATATTATTGAATTAGGTGTAGCAAAGGGATTTCAATTTTTATTTGCAAAAAACTTTCTAAAAGAAAAATTAAATAAAAAAGTTTACTTAGTTGATACCTTTTCTCCAAATGCGATTGACCCCATAACTGGATCACAAGATAATCCTGAACTTTTAGGCCAAGGAATAAAATTAGGGTATGCAAAATCTTTTATAAATACAAAAAAAAATTTTGAAGAATTTGAACAATTTAATTTTATTAAGGGAAAAGTACCTAAAATTTTAAATAATATTTCGTTGGATAGGTTATCTTTTATTCATATGGATTTAAATCATCCTAATGTCGAATATCAGGCGTATGAATATCTTTGGGATAAACTTTCCCCTGGAGGAATGATTCTATCAGATGATTTTGCTTATATAGGTCATGATAATCAAATGAATAAAACAATTGAATTTTTTAAAACAAAAAAACATCAAATTCTTACATTGGCAACTGGTCAAGGCCTAATAATAAAAAAATAAATGAAGATAATTATTTTTTGTGGTGGCAAAGGTACAAGAATTAACAAAAGCCTAAAAAAAAAAATTCTAAAACCTCTTTTGATTGTCAAAAAAAAACCTTTACTTAAATATATAATGGAGGTTTATTCTAAACATAATTTTAATCATTTTATTCTTTTGGGAGGATATAAAATTAAAGAATTATTAAAGTTTAAAGATAAGTACAGTGGAAAATTAAAAATCGATGTAATTAATACAGGATTAAATACAAATACGGGTGGTAGATTACTTAAAATTAAAGATTTAATTAAAAATGAACCTTTTTTTTTAACATATGGAGATAGTTTAATTGATTATAATCCTAATAATGCATTAAAAAAATGGAATAGATCTAAAGATTTATCAATCTCAGCTTATTCTTATATGTTTCCATATGGACAATTAGATGTGATTAATAATGGTAAGTTAAAAAATTTTAATGAAAAAAAAGAATTTTTAATCAATGCAGGTTATTATCTTTTAGACAAAAGAATATTTCAATATATAAAAGGAGATGAGTCTTTTGAAAAAAAAACTTTACCTAGAATTTTAAAATCAAAAAAAATTAATTTTAAAATTCAAAAAACTTACAATTGGTTTCCAATTGACACAATTGAAGATAAAAATAAACTAAAAGAAAGTTTAGATGAAACCTAGAAAGAAAGTTTTAATAACTGGGAACTTGGGCTACATAGGGAGTGTACTCTCGGGATATTTGATAAGAAAAAATTTCATAGTTAAAGGACTTGATGTTGGTTATTTTAAAAAATGTAATTTTAATTTCTATAAAAATGATAAAATCACCCAAATCATAAAAGATATAAGAGATGTAAGTTTTAATGATTTAAAAAATGTTGATATTGTAGTTCACCTCGCAGGATTGTCCAACGACCCCTTGGGTGAGTTAGCCAAAAATATAACTAATGAAATTAACTATAAAGCTACAGTAAAACTTGCAAATCTGGCAAAAAAATCAGGAGTACAAAGATTTATTTTTACATCATCTCAAAGTATTTATGGAATATCAAAAATAAGCAAAGAGTTAGATGAGTATAAAAGTGTAAAAAATCCTATTACGCAATATGCAAAAAGTAAAATGAAATCAGAAAAATATCTATTAAGGATAAATTCACCTAAATTTAATGTTATTATATTTAGACCTTCAACAGTTTTTGGAGCAAGCAACAGATTTAGAAGTGACATTGTTTTTAACAACTTAATGGCTTCAGGTTTTGTTAAAAATGAAATTATAATTAATACTGATGGTAAACCCTGGAGACCAGTAATTCATGTAAAAGATGTTTGTAATGCATTATATGCAGGAATTGTAGCTCCATCTAAAAAAGTAAATGGACAAATTTATAACCTAGGAATATTTGGTGGAAACTACACCGTAAAACAAATCGCATTAAATGCTAAAAAAGTAATGAACAATTGTAAATTAAAAATAGTTAATGATCATAAAGACCCCCGAAGCTACAAAGTATCATTTAATAAGATATATAAGGATTTAAAACCACACTATGTTCCAAAATATACACTAAAAGAAGGTGGAAAAGAAATTCTCAGTTTTTTTAAAAAAATAAAATTCTCAAACATCCATTTTAAAGGTCAAAAAACAAATAGACTTGTAAGATTAAAATATTTAATAGAAACAAAACAAATTAATAAAAAATTAAGATTTAATACAAAATAAAATTTTATGCATAAATGTTTAATCTGCAATAATGTAAAGTTTAATCAGATATTGAATTTGCGGAAACAGCCACTAGCAAACTCACTAAGAAAAGAAAAAAAAATTAAACAAATCAAATATCCATTAAACTTAGTACAATGTAAAAAATGTACTACAGTTCAGCTTGACCATGTAGTTAATCCAAAAAAATTATTTGAAAACTATGTATGGACAACAAATTCATCAGTATCTGTTAATATTTATGCAAAATATTTTTTTAATAAATTTAATAAGTTACTAAAAAAAAAATCTAAAATATTAGAAATTGCCTCAAATGATGGCACTTTTTTAAAATACTTTTATAAGAAAGGACACACAGTAATTGGTGTAGACCCAGCAAAAAATATAGCAAAAATTGCCAATAAACAAAAAATAAAGACTTTACCTGAATTTTTTAACTACTCTACGTCAACGCAGATTAAAAAAGATAATGGAAAATTTGATTTTGTGTTTGCTAGAAATGTATTACCACACGTAAAAGAAATAAATAGTATAATTAAGGGTATAGACAACATATTAGAAGACTCAGGCAGTTGTGCTATAGAGTTTCATTATGCAGGTAAAATACTAAAGGAACTTCATTACGATTCAATTTATCATGAGCATTTACATTATTTTACAATTAAAACAATCTCAACAGCATTTGCCAAGTTTAATTTATATCCTTATGATATTTTTAAAAGTCCAATAAGTGGAGGATCACTTGTTATGTCCTTTTCAAAAAAACACATAAAAAAAACATTAAATTTTAAAAAATTAATTAAAGAAGAAAATATTAAAAAATATAATAGTTTTAAAAAATGGAAAGATTTTGGAATTAAATCTAAAAATCACAAAAATAACTTAATCAAAGTGATAGAAGAATGTCAAAATGAAAAATATGAAATTATAGGATATGGTGCTTCAGCAAGAAGTAGTACAGTAATTAATTATGCTGGCTTTAACCATCAAACTATAAAATATATTATAGATAATAATCCATTAAAAATAAAAAAATTCTCTCCAGGAAGTGATATCCAAATTAAAAAAATTTCTAAGAAAATAAAATTTATTAATAAACTTTGTATAGTTTTATTTGCGTGGAATTTTAAAGATGAAATTATTAAGAGTCTTAAATCTTTTAAAATTAAAGCAAAGATAATAATTCCGTTTCCAAAAAAAATAACAATTAATGAAATTTAAAAGATTTAAAAAAATAAAGGATTTAACTTTAATTAATAATGAATCTTTTAAAGATGACAGAGGAGCATTTTCAAGAATTTTTTGCTTAAAGGAATTTAAAAAATTCAAATTTAATGTTGCTCAAGGAAATTTATCTTTTAATGAAAAAAAGTATACAATGAGAGGATTTCATTATCAGAAAGGCAAGAGCTCTGAGAAAAAAATTTTAACACCTATTAAAGGTAAAATTTTTAACGTAGTTATAGATCTTAGAAAAAAGTCAAATTCCTTTTTAAAGTATGAGAAAGTCATTTTGAGCTCATCAAATTATCAGTCTTTATATGTGCCAGAAGGTTGTGCAAATGCATATTTAACAATAGAAAATGACACTATCATTCATTATTACATGGGTAATTTTTATAATAAAAATTCCTATTCTGGGTTTAGATATAACGACAAGTTTTTCAAAATAGATTGGCCATTTAAACCAAAAGTTATTTCTCAAAAAGATAATGAATATGAAGATTTTAATCCAAAAAGAATATGACAACATTAATTACTGGCGCTTCAGGATTTGTTGGCAGTTATTTAGCTTCAAAATTTTTAGAAAAAAAACATAATTTAATTTTAATTAATAAAAAAAAAATTTTTTCAATTAATAAAAATTTAATCGATCAAGTTGATATTACTGATTTAAGTAAACTAGAGAGATTGTTCAAAAAAAAAATTGATTGTGTTATTCACTGCGCTTCTTTAAATGAAAAATTAACAAATAAATATAAAGACCTTGCCTATAAAACAGCTATTAAGGGAACAGAGAATCTTTTAAAGTTATCAGTAAAATATAAAGTTAAAAAATTTTTTTATTTTTCAGTATTACAAGTGTATGGAAAAGAAATTTTTGGAAACATAAAATCAAAAAACTATTTAAATATAGAGAATGATTATGCTCAAAGTCATTATCTTGCTGAAGAAATTATTAAAGAATATAACATAAAATATAAATTAAACGTTAATATATTAAGATTATCTTATAGTTTCTCGAATCCTATTAATAGTAAAATACAAAGACCTGACTTAATACCAATTAATTTTTGCCTAGATGCAATTAATAAAAATGAAATCATTCTTGATTCGAATGGTGCATCTCGTAGGGATTTCATTTTTTTAAAAGATGTTTTTTTAAAAATTAACCAAATTTTATATAAAAGTAATGAAAAAGATATTTATTATAATTTTTCATCAGGAAAAACATTTAAAATAATTGAAATAGCTAAAATTGTTCAAGAAGAAGCAAGCAAAATTTTAAAAAAAAAGATAAAATTGAAAGTTAATTTAAAAAATAAAGTTAAAGAAAATAAATTTACAGTGTTAAGTGATATTTATGTTAAAAGAATTAATAAAAAAAAAATAGAAAATAAATTAAGAAATGAAATTAAAAAAATTATAAAGAATTATAATAATTTATGAAAGTTTTAATTACTGGTTCTAATGGTTTTTTAGGCTCTATCTTAAAAAAAAAACTAAAAAAACATACAATTATTGAAAACGATATAAATATTTACAACAAAAGAATTAATTTTAATAATTCTTTTAACAATATTAAATCTAAAAAATTAAGTGAAATTGATGTTTTAGTGCACCTTGCAGGCCTTTCTACTAATTATGATCCACCAGACAGTATCTATAAAAAGATTGCTCTTAAAATAAATGCAGTAGACACGATTAAGTTGGCTGCGAAGGCAAAAAAAAATGGTGTAAAAAAATTTATTTTTGCATCTAGTGCTAGCGTTTATGGTGCTTTTAAAGGCAAACTTGCTGTTGAAAGTTCAGCTTCAAGCCCATCTACATCATATGCAATTTCAAAAAAAAAAGCTGAAAAAGGAGTTTTAAAACTAGCAGATAAAAATTTTAAAGTAATCATCTTTAGAATGGTAACACTCTATGGGCATTCAACTAGAATGAGATTTGATGTTCTTATTAACAACTTAGCTATAAATTATATTAAAAATAAAGAAATAGTCTTGAGAAGTAATGGAAGGTTAATTAGGCCACAGATACATGTTTTAGATATTGTTCAGTTTTACCAACAGGCAATAGATAACAATTCAATAAAATCACAGATAATAAATATTGGAAGATCTGATTATAATATTAAAATTTTAAGTTTAGCAAAACAAATCAAAAATAGTTTGAAATGTTCACTTAGTATTGGTCAACAAGATACAGACGAAAGATCTTATAAAGTTTGTTTTAAAAAACAAAATAAAATTTTCAAAAATATAAAATTTAAAAAAAATTTATTATTTTCATTTAAAGAAATTATTAAAAATTATAAGAAGAACCACAATTTTAACAAATATAAGTATTATAATTTATCAACATTAGAAAATTTGAAAGAAAAAAAATTAATCACCAAACTACTAAAATGAAAATAGCATTGACAGGAAATACAGGGTTTATTGGTAAAAATTTAGAAAATTTTTTCAGTGAGAAAAATTATGAAATAATCACACTCGGTAGACATAAATTTAATGATATAAAATTTAATATACTTGATGAAAAAAATATTAAGTGTTCAAAAAAAACCAAAAATATTGATGTTCTAATACATTCAGCATCAGTTTCTGTGAATGAATTTTTTAGAAAAAAAAAAATAACTCACAATAAAATTATAAAAATAATTAATTATGAGCTAAAATCTTTAGAAAAAATAATTACTTTTAGTAAAATAAACAAAATCAAGAAAATTATTTTTATAAGTTCAGCATCGGTATATGGAATGAATTTAAAAAAAAAACCTTTTAAAACAAATGAAATTGCAAATCCATCAAATTTATATGGAGCATTAAAACTTGCTATGGAAGTTATGGGTTCAAAATTATTTAATAATTTTATTAGCCTAAGGCTATTTCAAGTTTATGGATTGAATGATTTAAAATTTAGATTAGTACCAACTATAATTAATTCACAAAAAATTAAACTTAAAAACTGTTGCCAAATAACTGATATGATTTTTTATAAAGACTTAAATAATTTAGTAAATAAACTAATTTTATCAAAAAAAATTCACAAAGGTATTTTTAATGCCGGCAACGGCCACCCAATATATTTAAGAAATATTGTAAAAAAAATTATTGATCTTAAAAAAAAAAAAACTTATGTAACATTTGATAAAAAATTACCTAAAATATCTAATTTTTCTTATGCAGACAAAAATGAAATATTAAATAATCTTAATTGGAAGCCAAAGTATGATATAAACCAAGGTTTAAAAGAATTAATCGATGAATACAAAGTATAATAATATTATTAACGAATTAGTCTCTATTGAAAAAAAATATCTTAAATATTTTTTTAAATCTGATTTTGACTTCAGGGAAAATATCACAATTAGAACATTTGATTTATTAATCAAAAGAAATAAAGTATTTAATAAAAGTATAAATAATTTAAAAATTCATTTTCCTAATTCTTCAAAAATAGCTAAAGAATTTTTGCTTACACACGAAAAATCACCAAATCATATTTGGGAACCACAGACGCATAAATTACTTAAGATTCTTTGTAAAAAAAAAAAAAATATTTTTTTTGGAGGAGCTTTTTTTGGAGATCACTCATGCTTAATAGCTAATAAGTTTCCTGCTAGCAACATATATTGCTTTGAACCCGTTAAAAAACAAAGGTTTTATTTAAAAAAAAATAAAAAAGCTAATAAGTTAAATAATTTATATATATCAAAAAAAGCTTTATTTAGTATTCACAATAAAAAACTTTTTATTAAAGAAGAAAAAAAAGATGATGGAGATATTTCTTTATCTATAAAAAAAAAATTTAATAGTCCCTTTTTTCTTACAGATAGTTTAGATAACTTTACTGAAAAAAGAAAAATTAAAAATATTGATGTTTTAATGATGGACGTAGAGGGTAATGAATTGAATATTTTATTAGGCGCTAAAAATTTGTTAAAAACTAACTCTTTAAATAGTATTATTTTTGAAATTCATTCTAAATATGTTAGCTGGAGAAATGGTCTGGAAAAAACACCTATCATAAAATTACTATTGAATAATAATTTCAATATATATGCTATAAGAGATTGTCATTCTAATAAAAACTTAAGAAACAAAATAGAATTGTTGGATATTAAAAATACTTACTTAAATGGACCAAAACATGGTTTTAATATGATTGCAACTAAGGATAAAAATTTATTAATAAATAAAAATATTTTGTTGAGTAAAAAGAATTATTCACCAAAATATTTATTCCATAAATCATCTAATAAATTTCATTACATTTAGTCACTATGAAAAATATAAAAAGTTCAGTTCTTAAAAAATTCAAAAAAACAGTTGATAAAAATATTAATTTGATGGCACTTGATAAAGATTTAAAGGCAAAATCTATTGACTGGATGCTTCATGCAGATAAATACAAATATACATATAATTATAGGTGGATGGGTATCCCCATAATCAAATTTCCAAATGATATTTTAGCATTACAGGAAATAATATGGAAAGTTAAACCAGATATAATTATTGAAACAGGAATAGCCCATGGTGGAAGCATTATTTTTTCTGCAACAATGATGGAACTTATTGGAAATAATGGTCTAGTAATAGGTGTTGATATTGATATTAGAAAACATAATAAAATTGAAATTAAAAAAAGTAAATTTTCAAAACGTATTAAAATGCTAGAGGGGTCGTCAGTATCAAAAAAAATTTTAAAAGAAATCAAAAAATCTATAAAACCGAATAGTAAAGTAATGGTATTTTTAGATTCTAATCACACCTATTCTCATGTTAAAAAAGAAATGGAAATATATTCTAAATTGGTTACAAAAAATTCTTATCTAGTTGTTGAAGATACTTTCACAGAATTTTTTCCAAAAAATTATTTTAATAATAGACCTTGGGATGTTGGCAACAATCCTTTAATCGCCATAAAAGAATTTTTAAATAATAATAAGAAATTTAAAATTGATAAAAATTTGAATGAAAAACTATCAATTACAGAAACTTTCGATGGTTATTTAAAAAAAATTAAATAAGTATGATTATTACAAGAACTCCTTATAGAATCAGTTTTGTTGGGGGTGGGACGGATATTAAATCATACTATACAAAATTTGGTGGAAAAGTTTTAAGCGCATCAATTAACAAATTTTTATATGTAATTGTAAAAAAACAAATTGGTTTTGTTGAATATAAGTACAGGGTAAATTGGAGTAAAGTTGAATTTGCAGATAAGATTGATGATATTAAAAACCCAATTGCAAGAGAAGCTCTAAGATATTTTAAAATAAATTTTCCTATAGAAATTACAACAATTGCAGATATTCCAGCCAATACCGGTCTTGGCTCTTCTAGTGCTTTTGCAGTTGGTTTGGTGAACGCTTTGTTCAGTTTAAAAAATATAAGAGCTACAAAGTATGAAATAGCGACAGTAGCTGCCAAAATTGAGATTGAAATTTTAAAAAGAAATATTGGCAAGCAAGATCATTTTGCTTCATCTTACGGAGGTCTAAACGTATTTGAATTCAAAAAAAATGATATTGTTGAAATTAATCCACTTCCTATCAGTCTTCAAAATATAGAAAAACTTCAAAATAATCTAATTTTTCTTTATACAAATCTAACAAGAGATGCATCAAAAATTTTGAAACAACAAATTAAACTTGATTTCAATAAAAATTTACATTTACAAAAAATAAAAGATTTGGTTAATAAATTTGAAAATATTTTAATAACAGGAAAAAATTTTAACAAACTAGGTGAACTTTTGCATTTAAATTGGAAATATAAAAAAAAGATTAATTCTGAGGCAACATCACAAGAAATAAACAAACTTTACAATCAAACACTTAAATTAGGTGCAGATGGTGGCAAAATTTTAGGTGCTGGTGGAGGTGGTTTTTTGATGCTATATGCTAATCAAAAAATACAAAATAGACTAAAAAAAAAGTTGAAATATAAAAATTCTTTTAATATCAAAATCGATACGGTTGGAACAAGATTAACTTATTACGATCAGAGTCTATAATTAAAAATATGAAAATTCTAATAACTGGTGGGTTAGGGTACATTGGGTATTTTACAGTAAAAGAGTTAAAGAAAAATATAACTAATGATATTACAATCATTGATAATTTTAGTAACAATCAACATTTAAAATATTTCGAAAAATTTAAGATAAAAATTATTAATTCAGATTATTGCTCAAAAAAAATTTTACAAAAAATATTTAAACAAAAAATTGATATTGTTATACATTTAGCATCTTTTAAAAAAGTTCAAGAATCTTTAGCAAGACCTGAAAAATATCACTTTAACAATGTTGTTAAAACTAAAAGATTAGTCGAAACTTGTATTTCAAATGGTGTAAAAAAAATTATTTTTGCATCATCTGCTTCTGTTTACGGTAAACAAAATAAAGTAAGAGTTAAAGAAAATTTTTCAACTTCTCCGATGAGCCCATATGCCAAAAATAAAATAGATATTGAAAATTACTTAAAAAATATCGCAAAACAAAAAAAAATTAAATTTGTAATTTTACGATATTTTAATATTGCTGGTAGCGATATCAATAAAGGCTCAATTAACCTTATTAAAATTAATAATTTTATTCACAAGTCGATAAAATATCTAGAAAATGGAAGAAAAATTCCTATATATGGGGGCAACTATAAGACAAAAGACGGTACAACATTAAGAGATTATATACATGTGGAAGATATTGCTAAAATAAATTCTAGAATAACTAGTAATTTTAATTTATTTCAAAATGATATTTTTAATGTTGGTAGTGGTAAAGGTAATACACTTTTGGATGTTTTAAAAAAATTTAAAAATAATAATTTAAAAACAATCATGTACCCTAAAAAAAGAGGGGATATAGAAGCCATTATCGCTGATAATAGCAAAATTAAGAAATACCTTAATTTTAAAAACTTCTTATCAGTGGCCAAAATATTGGACTCATTAAAATGAGTAGATTAAATAATATTTCCTATTATTTATTTTCGTTAATCCCTATTTTTTTTGTTAGTGGACCTTTCTTAATAGATTTATCTTTTTTTTTACTAACAGTAATTTTCTTGATTAATTTAAAAAAAGAAAAAAACTTTAATTATCTGAATAATAATTATTTTTGGTTTATGATAGTTTTTTTTTGTTATATAATATTTAATAGTTTACTTAACCTAGATAATATTGGGAAAGATAATTATTATTTTTATTTTAGATTTATCTTATATGCATTTACAATAAGTTATTTTTTAAAAGATATAAAATTTATTGAAACATTTATTTTTTATAGTGTTGTAATAATATTTTTATTCACTGCAGATTCTTTTTTAGCTAAATTTTATGGAACTGGATTATTTTCTATTTCTCATTTTAATAAATATAGATTGAGTAGTTTTTTTTATGATGAATTAATAATGGGTAGCTTTTTTTTAAGATTACTAATAATTTTAAACCCATTATATTTATTTCTATATAAAAGTAAGAAAAGTTTAATTTTTTTATTATTTTTGAATATTGTAGGAATGTTTTTAATAATTTTATCTGGTGAAAGAGCTTCTTTATTTCTGTTTTTAATATATATTTTTTTAAATTCCTTAATACTTAATTTTAATATAAAAAAAAAAATAGCTATTTTCAGTATTTTATCTTCGATTGTTATTATTTTTTTAATATTTTCCCCTGAAATTAGAGAAAGATTTATTATTCAAACATTTTTACAGGAAGAAAATTTTTTAGGAAATCATATAGATTTATTTAAAGTTTCTTTGAAAATGTTTGAAACATCTCCAATTTTTGGTAATGGATATAGGAGCTTCCAATTTTTATGTTATGATGAACAATTCTATATAAATGGTAAACAGTTTTGTTCAACACATCCCCATAATATTTACTTACAGCTTTTAGCCGAACTTGGAATTATCGGATTTATTTTTGTTATGACAATTTTTTTATTTTTTTTCTATCAATTTTTAAGATCTCTGTATTATTCTTTTATTAAAATGCAATATATACATAGTAATTCTTTGAATTTCTGTATTACAGGTATTATGATTAATATTTTTCCTCTTACAACTAGTGGAAACTTTTTTCATAATTGGCTTAACTGTTTGTATTTTTTCCCTGTGGGTATTTATTTTTATCTTAAAGAGAGCAATCAATGATCTTTGCTCCAATTATATTATTAATAATAAATTTCATTTTATGGAAAAACTATCAATTTCTCACTTTAAAATTGAATTTATATGACACACCAAATGACACCCTTAAACAGCATAAAAAAAAAATTTCTGTAATAACTGGTTCTTTTATTTTAATAAATATCTTAATAATTTTTTTAAGTTCTATTTTTATAACTGAGATTATCGATATATTTATTTTATCAAATTATAAGGTTGTTTATTTATGTTTAGCTATATTTTTATTAGGATATATTGATGACAATATTTCGCTGAATCCTAGTATAAGAATTTTACTATTTATTATTTTTTTTTATTTGTTTTTATTTTTTGATAGTGATTACTTAATTCAAAATATTGAAATAGATGGATACAATTTTACTTTTAAACATAGTCATGCGATGATTTTTTCTACCTTATGTTTTTTAATTTATATTAATGCTTTTAATTTTTTTGATGGAGTCAATTTTCAATCTGGTATTCATGTTGTATTCATTTATTTAATTTTGTTATTCAAATTAAATTTTAGTTATGAAATTTCTAGCTTATTATTCTTTTATATAATTTTTTTATACTTTAATGGAAAAAATATGGTTTTTCTTGGCAATTCAGGTGCTTATTTATCCGCAACATTAATATCTATTTTTTTAATATATTATTATAAAAAACATATCTTCTCAGCAGCAGAAATATTTGTTTTAATGTCTTTACCTGGTCTTGATATGCTTAGAATTTTTCTTTCAAGGTTATCCAAATTAAAAAACCCATTTAATGGAGACTTAAATCACATTCATCATTTGTCAGTTAAAAAATTAGGGCTAATTAGATCTAATATTTTAATTTTATTTACACAAATTCTGAACTATTCTTTTTTTTTGATTTCTAAAAATGAAATATTTTCTATTTGCTTTTCGATTATTGTATATATATTTTTAATTATTTTTATTAAACATCAAACAATCAATGAATAAATTTTTTTTTAAATATGGGAATATATATATAATTTTAAGTTTTGTATTAATTCTACTATTCATAAATATAGAAAATTTCTTTAAAATCAAATATGGAGAAGCATCTCTAATTTCTAAATTTAATGACAAAAAAAATAACTCTCTTAATTTTATTGCTCATGCCGGTGGTGGATTTAAAAGTAAAACTTATACAAATTCAAAATCGGCAGTATTAAATGCAATAAAGAATGGTTTTAAGCTTATAGAATTAGATCTTTTAGTTACTCCAGATAAGGACATAATAGCTGCTCATGATTGGAGTTCTTTTTATAATCTGTGTAGAAAAATTCTTAACCCTAGTGAGTTAATTAGTATAAGTTCATACGAAGAATTTCATAAATGTAGTAGTCAATCAGAAATGAAATTAATAAATAAGAGGTGGTTAAAGAATTTTTTAGATAAAAATCAAGATATATTAATTATTACAGACCAAATTCAAGACTTTAAGTTTTTACATGCAAATTTTCATGAATATGATAATCGATTCATTGTGGAAGCTCATAGTATATGGGGTTATTTAAAAGCAAAACAATACTTTCCATATGTAGCATTAACATTTAACGATGGGCGAAGGTATAAATATTTTACAAATTTTTTTAATATTAAATATGTTGTTATTAAATCTGGCTTACTTAGCAAATACAAATCACACTTAAGTAAACTTATTAAAAATGGTACAATTGTTATGATGCATACATCAAATGATGAAAAGTTTATTAATGAAAATTTAGATGTATATGTCACTATGTTTTATACAGACTTCTGGGACTTTAATAATAGTAAATGTACAGAAAATATTATTGATAAAATAAATAATTCACCCTGTCATACTTATTAATTTATAATTAAAATTTTTTAAAAATTAGAGTAAAAGTATTATTAACTCTATTTTTTTTAGGTAAATTTTTCATATCATAAAATCTGAATTCTCCTTTTATGAGTGGTAAAAATGAAGTTTTATAAATTAGTTCATATTTATTTTTTTTCATAAATTTTTGCAAATTTTTAATTTTATGAAACTTTACTGGAATTTTATATTCAAAAAATTGCTGATAAGTTACAAAAGACTTATTTTCAGTTGCATGAAAATCCTCAAAAATAATAAAGTCTGGTTTTAAATGTAATATTTCTTTTATTTTTGAATTAAGATTTTCAATATATTGAGCCACAGAACTAAATAATAAAAAATTAACTTTTTTATATTTAATTTCTTTTATATTGTTGATGAATTTTAAATTACTAAATTTATTTATTTTTTTACCAATATTTGTTATTATAGGATTATCATAAATTATAATTTTATTATTAGTTTGATTGTTAAAATAGAGTTTATAAAAATATTCGCCTGCACCACCACCATAATCTAGTGTAATAATTTCTTTTTTTTTTAAAAAAAAAGTAAGAATATTTAAAATTGAAAAAAAATGATTATGATTAATTCTCTTTTTTAATTTTTTTTTAATATGATTGTTGTATTTTTCTGATAGCCACACATTTTCTTTAGTATTAATATCTCTAAATCTACTTTTTATTGTGTGAAAGATTTTCATTTAAAAATCTCTTTAAGATTCGATATTAACTTATATTTTTTTCCTTTTTCTAAAAAAAAGATCCCATTATCATTAATATGTGTGGCTCTTAAAATATTAAAAAGTTTTTTTATTTTAATACTTCTGTTCATCTTTAAGTTTACCTCTTTATTAATATCTTTTTTAAAATATATTTTACTAGACTTATTTTGATACTTTTCTACTCTACCTTGCCATATTTTTTTAAGGTTTTTTTTTAATAAATATTTTAAAGCTTTCCTTGATTGACTAAAAACTTCATCTGCTAAAATTAAACCTTTTAGTTTAATTATATGAGTGTCTATTATTGCCCCAGAGTCTATTTTTGAATTTAAAAAATGTATAGAACAACCAATTTCTCTCTCTTTAAATATTGTCCAAAAAGCTGAGTGTGAACCTTTAATATCTGAGATAATTGCTGGATGACAATTTATTAATCCAAATTTAAATTTTTTAATGAATATTTTATTTAATATAAATGGATAGCTAAAAATAAAGCCAGTGGTAATTTCATATTTTTTTGTTAATAAGCTTATTTTTTTATTTCGCTCAGGCTTATTTTCAAAAAAAATATTATTTGTAATTTTAAGAGAACTTAGCTTCTTAATCATCAAGTTTTTTGGAGTTTTCTTTTTACAAATGATTACTCTTGGAAAAAAAAGTTTACTCTTTATAAGTTGTTTTAAAAGTTCAAAAGAATGATCTTCAAAATAGTCTATAAATACTATGGTATTTTTTTTTTTCATTTTAATTTCACTTTTACTGACATACACGGTAAAATATTTGATATTAAATATAATATTTATAGTACTTTACAAAACATTAATTTAATGTATAAAAACTTCGCCTGGTGATTATTGCGAAGGGGCAATACCCGATCCCATTCCGAACTCGGAAGTCAAGCCCTTCAGCGCCAATGGTACTTT
>MDSY01122613.1_pt1 | contig 15305 bp, 11 predicted proteins | sample 811131 | NCBI WGS metagenome assembly MDSY01 (sample SAMN05326643, study PRJNA326480) | marine metagenome | isolation source: seawater | place: Atlantic Ocean: South West | collected 2010 | reverse complement strand
CCTTCGGCTCGTTTTTTCTGCGTGAAGAGAGTATCCGCGCGGAACATATTATGGTGGCAGGAGGCACAGGTTTGGCGCCAATGATGGCGATTCTCGATGTTATCCGTAGCAAGAGTGGCCCAAAACCGAAGATACTTTTGTCCTTCGGATGTCAAGACTCTGCTGGTCTCTTCTATACCGATGAACTTGAATTGCGTGGCCAATGGATGCCCACACTTGAAACTCGCATCTGCATAGATCGGGGTGCCCCATCGGACCATATCCATTTAGGTAATCCTCTACAGGTACTCAGATCAAATGATGTTTCAGAGGAAACGATGGCTTATCTCTGTGGGCCGCCTAGAATGATTTCAGCCGCTCATGATCTATTGGTTTCCTATGGAATGAAGCCGGATAATATCCACGCCGAGCAGTTCATCGCGAGTGACTGATTAGACGACCGAAGATTAATTTACTTAATACGCAGTGTTAAATTATCGCAGGAGGAGCAATCATGGGTATATCGGCTTTAGGTTATGTGGCGTTGAATGTGTCCAATATAGATGGCTGGTTGGATATGGTGGGCGATGTGTTCGGTATGGAGCGCTTACCGCGAAATGATGGTAGTGGCGCTGTAGACCTACGAATTGATGATCATCAGCAACGCTTCAGTCTCTATCCCTCTGCTGAAGACAGTATTGCGGCGATTGGCTGGGAAGTGGCGTCACCGGCAGATTTAGAGGGTATCTTGCATAAATTGACCGATTACGGAGTAGCAGTAACGAGAGCTACTCCAGCTCAGTGCCAGGAACGGAAAGTAAGTAGTATGGTGAAATTTGTTGATCCGACCTGTGACATCAATGTTGAGGTGTTTTATTCGCCACAGTTGGCGAAGTTCCCCTTTTGTCCGTCAAAAGCGATCACCGGCTACAACACTGGAGAGCTTGGGCTGGGCCATGTGGTATATTTTGTAGATAATTATGAGGAGAGCAAAACGTTTTACACTGATGTGTTGGGCTTCAATATTAGTGACTCTATTGTTTGGGATGACAATGAAAAAGATGCTACGTTTTTCCACTGTAATGCTCGTCATCACTCTCTAGCTATCATGCCTCCTTTCGGTGAACTCAAAGCCGGAATGATGGGTCACATCATGTTAGAGGCAAACAGCATCGACGACGTCGGTCGCGCCTATGATATTGTTCGAGAGAAAAACCTCCCAGTGATGATGGAAATGGGAAAGCATACAAATGACCATACCCAGTCATTTTACTTTTTCACCCCCTCTGGTTTTGCTTTTGAATACGGCTATGGCGGTCGTGTTATCGACAGTGACAACTGGCAGGTCAGAAGCTATGACAGTCCGATGTTATGGGGTCACAAGATGCCGAACGATTGATACGGCCACCTATATGAATTGTTTATATAGTTTAAGCGCTTGCGATGCTGCTGAGAAAATAGCAGTGGGAGACATTACCTCCGAGCAATTGGTTCTGTCCTGCCTCCAACACATTGAACGCCGCGATCCGCAGATCCACGCTTGGGAATTTCTTGACGGTGATGCCGCGCTGCGAAGAGCGAGGCAGCTCGATCAAGTCGCTCCTATTGGGCCTCTACACGGCGTGCCAGTGGGTATTAAGGACATTATTGAAACGAAACATATGCCGACGACCTATGGGTCATCTATCTACACTGATTACTATCCGCAAAGCAACGCTAAGTGCATCGATTTGTTGGAGCAGGCTGGGGCCGTTATTCTTGGCAAAACCGTAACAGCTGAATTTGCAACCTATAGCCCAGGACCCACCACCAATCCCAGCAACATAGCTCATACTCCGGGAGGATCGTCGAGTGGTTCAGCTGCTGCCGTAGCTGACTTTCAGGTGCCATTGGCTATTGGAACTCAGACTGCCGGCTCCGTCATTCGCCCGGCTAGTTTTTGCGGCACCTTGGGTTTTAAGCCTAGTAAACTTAGGTACAGTACTGAGGGCGTTTTAGAGACGTCCTCTCATCTAGATACCCTTGGCATATTTAGTCGTTGCATGGATGATGTGATACTGGCGGATGCAGTGTTGGCGAAAAAAAAGGATTCGAGGCTAGCGCATAAAAGCCAGAGTCCGGTGGTGGCGGTGTGCAGAACATCTGTGTGGAACGAAGCCTCTACCGAAATGCAGCTGGCGGTGCTGAGTGCGGCAGAGCAATTAGCCGAGCAGGGCGTCAAGGTGGTTGATTTGGAGCTCCCTGAGCTATTTAATGGCCTATTTGAAGCCCACAAAAATATTCATATGCACGAGGTTGCCTATTATTTTGAATCCATTGCAAAGCAAAATCCTACGCAAATTAGTGAGGAATTTCAGCAGTTAATAGCCGCCGGAAAACAACTTGATATTGCCGATTACGAGGCAGCACTATTGTTACAAAGAACCTGTATAGAAGATTTTAGCTCACTATTCGGGCGTATAGATCTATTGCTCACCCCGAGCGCCAAAGGGCTTGCACCAGAGGGCCTTTGTTCTACTGGCGACCCTCTATTTAATCGATTATGGACGGCACTTGGCGTGCCATGCTTAGGTATTCCTTGGTCGCATGAAAAGGGTATGTTACCTCTAGGTATACAGTTGGTGGGCCGTTTGGGAGATGATGGCCGATTCCTCAATCAGTGTCGACAATTAACTAACAAACTTGGAGGTAATCATGGAACCGACCGTTAAACTTAGATTCTCTGCGGAACAGCAGGATTGGTATGAAAGGGCCTGCGGTAAATTATCAGCAGAGCGGTTATCTAAGCTGCTGTTTGATGTAACGGATATTCATAGCCCCACAGGGGCCACGGCTGAAGTCAGTCAATTTATGGTCGATTACCTCAACACGTTCGGTGTTAAAGCGAAATACCATGCGCTTAATGATATTTCCGGCAATGTTTTGGGCAAACTGCCGGGCTCCGGCGGTGGTGCTGATCTATTGTTATATGCGCCAATTGATACCCATCTTGAGGGTGACGATACCGATTATCCTTGGGCTGGACCAAAACAGTTTGTGGATTTAAAGCCCGAAGCCAAGATGGTGGGGGACTGGATATATGGGCTGGGCTCATCGAACCCTAAAGCAATGGTAGCCGGCTTGGCTGAAATCGTTAATGCACTGGTTGACGCCGAAATCCCCTTAATCGGCGATCTGACATTAGGTTTTGCCGATGGTGGAATGCCCGTGAACATCTCAGCGCGACACAATGCAGGGATGTCCCACGGCGTTGAGCACCTCATGAATCGGGGTATGTCACCCGATTTCTGTATCTTAATGAAGCCAGTGAATTGGGTCTACCACGAAGAACCAGGTATGGGTTGGTTCAAGATAACGGTGAAAGGCACACTCGGTTACGCTGGCGTGGTTCGGGGAACGCCAGGCTTTCGCAGTTCGATTGTGCCGGCTGCCGAAGTCATTTTGGCCTTGGAAAAATGGTTGCCAGAGTACACCAAACGTAACACCTCTGGGGTTATTCGGCCCGACGGGTGGATCTCAGCACTGCAGTCCGGGTGGGGCCCAGAACGACTAGGATTTCCGTCAGCGGCGACCGAAATATACTGCGATATGCGTATTAATCCTCGCACCACGCCTGCGGAGGTAAAGGCGCAGTTTGCAGTTTTTATTGCTCAATTAAAGACGTCTATGCCGGATTTAGACCTCGATTGGGAAATGATTGGATCGGTTCCGGGCGGCACGACAGACGAAAAAAATTGGATTGTGCAATCGGCACGGCGTGGTTGGGAACATTTAGAAGGCCGAGAATATTCCGATCCATTACTACTCGGCGGGCAAACGGATGGAGCTGCGCTGCGTCGTATGGGTATACCCACCGTGCGTGTAGGATGGCCATGGCCGGCACAGGGTTCTCCCGAGCCTATCGGGGAAGGTCTTGGCGGTATGGGTGCAACGTATGTTCCTGATCTAATCCCCTGTATGCACAAAATTCTTTACGCCATTATTGATACCTGCATGAGACCCAGAGATGAACTGGGTCTCTCCGAGTAATTATGTCTGTTGATCAAAAAGGAATGCTGCACCATGTTGGATGATAAGACAGTAACTTTGCTAGCCGATGAGCTTTATCAAGCGTTGCGGAAATGTATAGCTGTGTCGCCCTTGCGTGCTAGGTACCCGGCCATAGAAATGAACGATGCATACCGAATATCTCAGCAGATAATGAGGCGTAGACTGACGGATGGTGAAACGATTACAGGGAAAAAAATTGGTATTACAAGTGCAGTAGTGCAGGCAATGTTTGATGTCCATCAACCAGATTTTGGGTTTTTAACTAATCAGATGGCGGTAGCCAATGGTGCTGATATCAAGATTCAAGATAATCTAATTCAGCCACGCGCTGAAGGCGAAATCGCATTTATGTTAAGCCGCGATCTAGTTGGCCCAGGGATCACTGAGCAGCATGTTATAGACGCGACTGAATATATTGTGCCCTGTTTCGAAATTGTCGACTCTCGTATCGAAAACTGGCAGATCACTATTGAGGATACCATCGCAGATAATGCCTCATGTGGGCTTTATGTTCTCGGAACAGGAAAAGTCAATCCCCGTGAAGTCGACTTACCCAATCTAAAAATGAAGGTTTTTAAAAATGATGAGTTGCTCAGTGAAGGATTAGGGTCGGCAGTGCAAGGAAACCCTTTAACTGCTGTCGCCTGGCTAGCTAACACGTTGAGTCAGTACGCTATCCCGTTTAATGCCGGCGAAATAATACTCTCAGGTTCACTGGTGCCGCTTGAACCAGTATTTGCTGGTGACCAAATGCGCCTAGAACTGGGGCATGTCGGCACTGCAAAAGTCAATTTCACTTAATGTTGAATAGGCGCAGAGTGTCAATGATTATTGATTAAGCTATTTCTATTGTGGTGGTGATATTGCTTTTGAGGCCGACACGTGGCACAGATCAAATAGGGCTAAGATTATGATAGGGAAGGTCAACGCAGCGATTATTGGACCAGGCAACATCGGTACTGATTTATTGATCAAGGCTTTGCGCAGCGCGCTTATCGAACCGGTTTGGATGGTTGGTGTGGATGCGCAATCGCCAGGCCTTTTAAAGGCGGCTGAACTGGGGTTAAAAACGACTGAAAAAGGTATTGATGGAATGTTGTCATCGCTAAAACGGGACAATATACAGATCGTTTTTGATGCTACATCGGCTCAGGCCCACAAAGAGAATTCTCTTAAAGTAAACGAACTCGGCGCGGTAATGATAGACCTCACGCCGGCAGCTATAGGTCCTTACTGTATTCCGCCAGTTAATATGCAAGATGCGGTTGAGGCCAAAGTTATGAATGTCAATATGGTGACCTGTGGTGGACAGGCAACGATCCCTATAGTGGCCGCAGTAAGTCGCGTTCAAGCCGTTGGTTATGCAGAGATTATTGCGACCGTCGCCTCAAAATCTGCAGGTCCGGGGACACGCAAAAATATTGATGAATTCACCCGCACCACCGCCGGTGCTATTGAGCAGGTGGGGGGAGCCATTGAGGGTAAGGCAATCATTATTATCAACCCCGCTGAACCGCCCTTGATGATGCGTGATACGATTCATTGCCTAACCGCATCTGAGCCTGATCGCGTTGCAATTACAGAATCTGTACTGCGGATGGTGACAGAAGTACAAAAATATGTGCCAGGATACAAACTAAAAAATGGACCAGTATTTGACGATAATAGAGTGTCAATCTATATGGAAGTTAAGGGGCTTGGGGACTTTTTACCCAATTATGCTGGCAATCTCGATATTATGACGGCAGCAGGATTACGTACCGCGGAAATGTACGCCAAAGAAATACTGTCTGGACGTTTTGTGCCTCAGGTAACAGCCCCCGTCTAATAGGAGAAACTAATGAATTTAGTAGGAGCAGAGGTTGTTGTGCATGATATGTGTTTACGTGATGGTATGCATGCAAAGCAACACCAAATAAGCGTAAAAGAAATGGTGGCTGTCGCCAAGGGTTTGGATGACGCCGGCGTGCCACTTATCGAGGTGTCCCATGGCGATGGTCTTGGTGGACGATCGGTGAACTATGGATTTCCAATGGCCAGTGACGAAGAGTATTTAAAAGCTACTGTGGCCGCAGTGAATAAGGCAAAGATCTCTGCTTTATTACTGCCGGGTATCGGTACCGTTGATGATTTGAAAATGGCTCGCGACGCCGGCATTAACACGATTCGGGTCGCTACACACTGCACTGAAGCTGATGTTGCAGAGCAGCATATAGGCATTGCGGCGGAGATGGGCCTGGATACAGTGGGGTTTCTGATGATGGCACATATGGCCAGTCCAGAAAAAATTGTCGAGCAAGCTAAACTAATGGAGTCCTACGGCGCGAACTGCGTCTATTGCACTGATTCGGCGGGGTATATGTTACCAGACGATGTTAGAGAGCGGATAAGTCTATTGCGCCTCGAGTTAAACCCAACTACAGCTATTGGCTTTCATGCTCACAACAACCTTAGTTTGAGTGTAATTAACTCGTTAACAGCGGTCGAGTGCGGAGCTAAGCGTATTGATGCGTCCGTCGCGGGTCTCGGCGCTGGGGCCGGTAACACACCATTAGAAGTTTTTGTCGCTACCATGGAGCGCATGGGGGTCAGTCACGGTATTGACCTCTTTAAAATAATGGACGTTGCAGAGGATATTGTAACGCCGATGATGGATCGCACTATTCGTATAGATCGAGATTCACTCACTTTAGGCTATGCGGGTGTATATTCGTCGTTTTTGCTGTTCGCGCAACGGGCCGCGACTAAGTATGGAGTATCCGCACGGGATATTTTAATTGAACTAGGCCGAAGAAGGACGGTGGGTGGCCAGGAGGACATGATAGAAGATTTAGCTCTAGAAATGGTGTCGCAAAAATAAAAAACGCTAAACTCGAAGCTGAAAATGTTCAATAATGACCGTTAAATCTTAATATTAAAAGCGATCAATCGTTTATACATTCTATTTTAGTGTGGTTGGCGCGCAGCCATTTTTATCGATTCGTTTCTGTGATTTTCAATGATCTATGCTGCGGGCTCTATTACTAGAGTCAAAGCTACTCAAAGGGTCTGCGAAGTCTTGTAAATGAGATGGCAGCAGGATGCCAACACCCCATTGCAAAACTTATTTTGAGATATGAGTCCGCTGGCAAACTGCAATATTATCAGTGGTTATCTGAGCTGCATCGTTCATCTTTACTCATCCACTAGCAGATACAATTGGTGCCGCATAATAAGTATCGAAAGCCGTTGCTGTCGTTCTATGATCAGCCAATGCCGAGCTGATAGCACCAGTTGGCGTTTGATTGACTCATACGGTGTTATTTTTAGTTTACGAATCAGCTGGCGACACATATAACCGTAGCCAAGAAAACGTCGAATATTTAAGGGGGTACGTAATCTAGCGGACTGATTTATTTACCAAACAAAAATTCCTTTTCGGAATTTAACTATTTGGTTTTACAAAAATACATTAGTCGGCGTGGTTAATTAAATACCTCTGCATGTTTGCATTTCCGCCATGCTAATACCTATTATTTTGAAGTAAGGCGACTGCATTACCGATTTAATTAATTTCGGTCAAGAGTTTGATCATGGTGGGACTTATGGGCACACGACGGCTCGTTTATTGTCGGTTTAAAATTCGGGTACGTGCAAACAGCTGTTTAAAAATAACCCATCGTCTTTGCGTAAATCGCTTGTCGAAAAATAGCGTATTCGGTAATTAAATGTCGCAGATAGGTGCGTATTGAAAGCGCTTGAGTGCGATTATCTTTTTGATTTTTTAAAAATAAAATTTAGATTTATTTTGACGTGCTGTAAAAAAATTTAATCGGCCATCGCGCCAGTTTTGCGTCTAAGGGTATTCGAAAATATTACTAAGATCACCGATATATTTGAACACGTCGTAAGCCACAAAATAATAAAACCCAAGTCTCGATTTAATCAAATATTAGACAATATCGATATAGCTTAGTTGGTCGTACAACTATATGTATTTAGAACGTTTTAGCATCTCGCGGGGTATGCCTATACCGTTTAAGTTAACGCTTAGACTAGCTAACGAAACGTCAGTCAATACTGCCCCATAGCTCATTTCGAATAGCAAGCTAAACAATTTACCAACTTAAAGATAGCCCATAATTTGAGTGGATTGCAGTAGATACCTCATAGTGCAAACCTTCGAGAAAAGATTGTCCATAGTTCTCCACATAATAGTCAAATAGGGAGGCTGAGCAACTTATTGGCCCAGCGAGCGTTTGCGTACCAGAAATGGCTACCAATATATGCTTTAGATCGGCGTCATTTGAGTGAATCGTTGCCGCCAGACTGCAGCTGGTGACCGCCGCTTTCTATTCCTTTACCAACATCTAAGTATTGCCCATGTTGTAATACGCCTCGGCATATCCGTGATTGGCTTCAAGCGCACGTCAGCAATATGCCAGATTCTATTCGAAGGCGCCTTTATTATGAAAAAGCGTCCCCAGTTTGTTGTGTGCTTTTGTGTAGGTTGGGATTATCTTAAGGGCGTGCTGGTAGGTTTTTAAAGCTTCATTGAGGGCCTTTTTTTTGTAGTGCACATGCCATGATTTAATAAACCTCAGCAATTCTGAGTTTCATCATCAGTACCCTTTCACGGTCCTCTAATGCGTGGTTCAAGCAGCCATATTTGTAAAGTGCTATGCCAATGTGGTTTTAGGCGCTCGCAAAACTCTCACTATACCGGCATCCATAGTTCCTGTAACGACAACAGTAACTGCCCCATTCGCCATTTTAGGATCGTTTTATACCCCAAGGGCACGCTCGGGAAATGCCGCGTACTGCATGGCAGTATATTGCTTTAAGTGATGGCATTTTTGAACCAAATTGGTCTCTCTATCGGAGACAATCTGCTCGAGCAACGAGTACAGAGCCACCAGTAATTTGAGCGAAAGCGTATTATTAGATAGATTGAAAATCGTCATCTCGTCAGCACCGCCACAAATCTAAAATTCTAAGACCAACGTCGTCATGTGTCGCAGGCTATACATTTTTTTAGCTTATCGTAACAAACTCAATCGCGCATCCCTGCAAGCGCCGATGCGGTGGTGGGCTAATTAGATTTACCAATATGCTCTGCGGTGCGGTACGCCAGCGCACTTACCGTAAAGGTAGGATTGACTGCGCCGCTAGTGGGAAACGTACTCGGCCCTACTACGAAAAGATTGTCGGTATCGTGGACCTTTCCATAATGATCTGTCACCGATGTCGCTGCGTCATCACCCATTACAGCCCCTCCCATAATATGAATCGGTGCGCGCGGTCCTGTCCATACTTCTGTGGCGCCAGCCGCATGAAAAATCTCTTTGCCTTCGCGCATGGCAAATGCCAACTGCGCATCCTGCTCGGGTCCGGCGTTGTGGATCGTTCGAGCTATTGGTACAGCAAATTTATCTCGGCGACCACTCAACAGAATGCGGTTTTCAGCGGACGAGCTGTCCTCACCTATATACAGCATGTTGCCAATGTGCTTAGCAGCTCGCTGCATGAAGGGTCGTAGCGCAGCGCCAAAGATATCTGGGCGACTGTTCGCATAACCCAAAAGTCCATTTGGTTTAACTGCGTTGGCAATTAACCACTGATAAGACCCAAAACTGTCTTTGATTGCGGCCTTATCGTCATAGTGATCGTGACAGATCAACTGACCGCCCGTGGGACCTAGATGAGGATCAGTTGTATCTTTAAATAACCCGAAAACCGTACAACCTGGGTGGGTCATTAAATAGCGCCCCAAGTTACCGGTACGATTACCCACCGCCACACCATCCGAATACGTTGAATTTAACAAAATGCGCACCGATTGCACGGCGAACGCTGCAACGACAACAGTGCCGGCATAAATCGATTGCCGTAGACCATTAGTATCGTGATATTCAACTCCCTTAGCAGCGCGCAGTGAGTCCTCGGACATCAGCACGCGGCTGACCTGAGCGCCATAGCGAATTTCCACACCCAACTCTTGCGCTTTAGCAAGATGCGTCACTAAAGGATTTTTTAATGCGCCTATTGGACAACCTGCATCGCACCAACCATCGTAAAGACAACCCGGGGCACCGTTGTTTGGAATACTATTAATCGCTAATGGAATCGGCGCAGTTGTCAGGCCAACGGCTTGAAAACCGCGATCGATTATCTTGCCTTGGGCAAAGACTGGTAGTGGAGGCAACGGATAAGGTGCACCTTCGGGTCGCCATATCTCTGCCTCAGCATCACCGCTCAAACCGACATCTGCCTGAACAGCGTCGTAATAAGGCCGTAAATCCTCATAGCTGATCGGCCAATCTAGGTGCTTACCATATTTTGTGAATACATCAAAATCATTGGCATGCAATCTTGGCCAAACGCCATAATGATGTATCGCGGAACCGCCTGCACCAAAACCGGCATTAAAGCCGTGACCGACTCGGTGATTACCCTCTTCTTCAACTGGCGAGCCCGACCATTTCAGACGCCTGGCAAACAGCTGCGAACTAGTTAAATCGGCAAGCTCTCGACGCGGACCGGCCTCCAAGATCAACACCGATTGACCAACAGCGGCGAGTTCGGCGGCGACGATACTACCCGAGGCACCAGAACCGATTACGACGGTATCGTATGTTTTGGCTCCAGAAGCACTTCTATTTGCGGCTACCATGGAAGGACAGGCTCGATATGCGCCATGTAGGGAACGCCTATATCCTCACTACCACGCCGGTTGCCAAACAACACATCACAGGCATCGGCACGAACAACAAAGAAGAAAAAGCCGGCTGGTGGCCCCCGCCAGTCCGAATCAGCACCAGCGGCAATACTCCCAGCCCATAAGTGCGCCTGATCAGCGGTCAGTTTAACTGGAGTAGTTTTGAATAGGCTCAAACTGTGGCCATAGGCACTGTCTAGAGCAGCACGATAAAACCCCGTCATATCAGTATTGTCCACACCTAAATACTTTAAAATCAGCAGCGTATTATCGACACCCAATTGTTTGTCGACGTATTGTACTAAGCCTGCAGTCCGAGCCCCGGGAACTAGTGCGTTACCAAGGGCACCGAGCGTAGTCGCCTGAGAATCGGATAAAGCATCCAACGGAATGGACGCCGCCCGAGCCTGTTCAGGGGACAACAATAGACTGACACCGGAGACCCAACAAGTCAGACCGATACCAGTTGATGCAATAAAGTCACGCCGTGATAAATCAGCCACGATTAACCGTCCATTTTTCGGGTCGTCAATCCATCTATCGACGACTTTTTATTAATGGACTAAAACTCTCTCTTCACTGAAATAGAGTAATAGCGTGGGGCGCGATATGACACCTCGTTGCAGCCGCACAACGTAACCAGATCAAACCCCATAATACCTGCTCGCTCATCCGTCAGATTTCTAATCGCCAATGAGGCCGACAATTTTTCGTCTGTGGATTGCCACGACAACATAGCGTTAACCATTACATAGCTATCAAATTTGTCCGCATCAAAATTGCGAAGATTATAATAATAATCGTCCGAATAGCTAACATCTCCCTGTACGGCAATGGTACCGCCCATTGCTTGCCAAGCATATCGCGCCAGCGCCGTGGCTTGCACTTCAGGAGTGTAGGTGGGCTTGACGTCGAGCGGAGGCAGCGGCGAACCTACCCGCAACGGCAAATCCTTAACCTCCCCATCAACATAGGAAATACTCGCTAACAGATCTAAACCAGCGCTAGGCGTGGATTGAATTTCAAGTTCTAAGCCACTAGTTTCGGCGTCACTGTTTATCACGTTACCGCCCACATCGACAAATAGGAATGCCTGATAATCCTTATAATCGTAGTAGTAAACCGAGCCATTGATGCGCGTTGAATCGCTAACTGACATCTTGAAGCCCGCCTCATATGAGGTCAGAACCTCTTCACCATAGGGCACGCCGGCACCTGCACCACCACCAAGATAAGAACCAAGTAGTGCCATGTTGTAACTGCCCGCTTTGACACCACGCTTGATGCCAGCATAGACCATCATGTCCTCAGATTTCTGCCACTGCATCTGGAGATTACCAGCCCACAGATTATCCGAAGACTTGTCCTTATAATTAAACGGCGAACCGGCACCAAAGATATTGGGGATGAAATCGCCTTGACTAGCTGTAAAGGAACTAAACGAAGGGTAGACGCCAATATTGACCTCATAGTCCTTCTTTTCCTTAATAGCGCGCATACCCGCTATTAATGTAACAGTTTCGTTTAAATCGTACTCAAATTGACCAAAGACGCTAAACGAATCCGTTTGCAAATTACCCTTAGTGCCTATATCAATTGCCGCAAGACCGCCACCAACCCCTCCCGTGAACGCGCCATCAATAATGCTATCGGCCGGAGCTTTGAGGCCATTAATCGCTTTGTTATCGATATTTAAGTAATAGGCTCCCACGACCCAACGAGACCTGTCACCGTCGCCGCTAAAGCGGATTTCCTGGCTGAAAGTGCTAGCATCGACTCCTCCATAATTGGCCAACTGATTGATCGGAGCGGCGTCGACATCGATAAATAACAGTTTTTCAAATTCTTTGGCGTCACTGATAGCAACAAACTCTATACCATTATCGAGCGTAAGTTCAATGCGCACGTTAAAACCGGTAGTTTCCGTAAAACCCTGATCCTCAAACGCAAAATCACTAGAAAAGGTAAAATCATCGCCATCCGCGTCAATGTAACCAAAGAAGTCGCCACCGGGTACCGGACGTTTCGGTATACCAAGGGCCGCGCCAGGCGCCAACGGATAGGAACCATCAATCGCGTTGCCTCCAGCATCTGAACCATCGGCCGCTATGCTGAGACGGGTTTCAGATGGAGAGGCATCGATGACGTTGATTAGTTCGCCACTCGCATCGAGGATTCCAATTGTCGGTTTTGACTGATAAGGCCCGGTGGCAACCTCCGATTTAGCGTAGTTAAACGATGTTGCAATACTTAATTGATCACTCGGTTGAAACGTCAGACTGAGGCGCACGGCTTTTGAGTCATCATCGCCAAGATCTGCACCGGCTCCGTTACCGGGAGCTCCAGCTCCCAGCCCCGGCAAGACACCCTCTGGGTAGAGGTTCTTTAGGTAGCCGTCCTGCTTATTCATGCGCAACGCTATTCGTCCGGCCACGGTGTCACTCAGAGGCCCCCCGACAGCAGCTGCGAGGGTCGTTCGCAAAGCGTCGGCATCACTATCGAATTGCCCAACTTCGACATCGACATAACCGCTGATTTCATCGAAACTCGGCTTGTTAGACTGAAAATGTACCAAACCGCCAGTAGCATTACGCCCAAAAAGGGTACCCTGCGGACCCTTCAGAATCTCCACTCGCTCGATGTCAAACATACCAAAAGTCTGGCCCTGCGCGACAGCGATATAGCCCTCATCGAGGTAAACCGCATTCGGCGCCTCGATAATGTCGGAAAAGTCGTTCTGAGTAACGCCGCGTATAGAGAACTGGGTATTTTGGCCCGCCAAACTACCACTTATATGCACCCCAGGGCTGAAGGCGGCGACATCAAAGCTTTCGGTTACACCGAGAGCTTTCATTTGTGCACCTGTAAAGGCGGTAATCGCTATAGGAACATCCTGAATGTTCTGTTCGCGTTTTTGAGCAGTTACCACCACCTCCTCAAGCACCCCCTGTGCAAAACTCGAAATACTTAGGGTAGCCAACAAAAACCAACAGGTATTCCAAATTGTTTGGCGTTTAATTTGATATCTTTTCATCTTATTAATCTCCACGATTATGTTATCTTATAATATTTATCTTCTATCGCTTGAAATCTACAGATGCGCTGTCACTACATATCCCGTAAACCCCTCTTCACCAACAATGGCAATACTTGCTCCGCAAAATACGGAAATTCTGCCGCGTAATCGACAAACGCCAACGTGACCCCAGCAATCCCAGCAGCGCTTAATTGTTCTAATTGATCGGCGATATGCTCGGGCGTGCCGACCAGGGGAAAGCCACCGTGGCCGGCGGCAAACCGGTCTCTAAACATTTCCAGAGCCTCGGGGGTAAACGACTGCGCGTGCATGCCCTGCAATTTCATCAAATAATCGACGGCCTCCCAGTCGGCGTTTTGATTGGCGTAATAATCCAGATACTCTTTGGCCTCTTGCATTGTTGGTCGGCAAACTACTGTGCAAAAAGTAAACACCCCAACCTCTCTATTGTTTTCAGACGCCGCCTGAGTAATTTCAGTCGCCGTCGTCTGTGCTTGATTGAAGTCAAAGACCGGTGTAAATAAGTAATCAGCGTTTAGCATGGCAAATTCTCGGCCTTCCTTGGAGGCCGCAGCGTTTAAGATCGGCACCCTAGACTGCGCCGGCTTGGGGTTTCCATAAACCCCTTTGCCCTGAAAATAGGTGCCATTCCAATCAAACGCGGCATCCGCCGACCAAATTTTTTGCACGTAATCAAACCATTCTTGGGCGCGAGCGTAGCGTTCGCTGTGCATACCCGGTAGATCGATGCCAAACGCGTCATACTCGGGCTTGTTCCAACCTGCGACCACATTCAAACCGAGTCGCCCGGCACTCAACTGGTCGATCGTCGCCAGTTGCTTGGCAGACACGATGGGGTGATTAAATGCAGTATGGACGGTAGCAAATATCTGTATATTTTTTGAGGCTGTCATCAAGCCCGCCGCCCAGGTCACGGTTTCGAGAACGCCGCCATGAAAATCGGTTGCGCCGCCGTAGCCGATCCAGCGCGCTATTGGCAGCATGAACTCAATACCGACAGCGTCGCACATCCGCACCAAATTGAGGTTGTTGTCCCAGGAATTTTTCCACCGCTCTTCGACCTTGGTAACCGCCATACCGCTCGAGCAATTGGCTGAAAAAATCCCAAGTTTAAGGCGGTTGTTATTTTTTAAACTATTCACTGGCACTATAATTTCTGCATCCTTTCTAAAATAAGCTAAAACGCATTTAGCAAGCACACACTAATGACATTGATCCTCGGCGGAATGTTTTTTATTTACCGAATGCTTTAACTTTAAAGTATTATCGCTTTAACGAAAAAAATTTGTCAAGCGCTGTTTCATGAAACAATTCATCAACACACTTTATGAAGAATCTGATAGCTGACTTCATTTATCACAACATGAGTTGCAGTAACTTTAGAAGTTCTTTTAGCCTATAAATAATTTAAATTGACTTTCAATGCAATGTCAATTTAAATTTTAGTTTTAGTTTTAGTTTTAGTTTTAGTTTTAGTTTTAGTTTTAGTTTTAGTTTTAGTTTTAGTTTTAGTTTTAGTTT
>MDSY01153137.1_pt1 | contig 15307 bp, 28 predicted proteins | sample 811131 | NCBI WGS metagenome assembly MDSY01 (sample SAMN05326643, study PRJNA326480) | marine metagenome | isolation source: seawater | place: Atlantic Ocean: South West | collected 2010 | reverse complement strand
CGGTTCGTGTATAGCAATGCAGACGAATTACGCACCATATTAGATAATATAAGTGAATAAAAAAAAATACTAATAATTAAATAAAATAACTATGTACAACGTAAATGAAGTAGCTCAGAGTGAATTTGGTTTAGACTATAACCAACTGGGTAGAGGAGAAAAAGAATGGGTCACCGATCAAATAGAGATAATGGGTGAAACATGTAGAAACAGTAAAGAGTGGGATCGATGTAATTGTTGTTAAAACGGTTCTCACTAAGGTATTTAAGTGTAAATATACTATTTAGTTAGGTAAAACTAATAAAGTAGAGTCAGAGACTCACTATAAGACCAGTGAGTAAGTTAACTCTATATAACTAAATTACACTAAAAGAAGAGTTTTTATAAATACTATTATAATTACACGTTTTTGGTGAAAACTACTGAATATCAAAGATTATTTTAGTAAAAAGGGTGTGACAATTCGACATGACATAGTGTACCGACACGTTGTCATAGGGTTACAGACAAAATACGACTGTAAAAAGATAGTAAAAGTGAATAAATAATAACTATAAAATAAATAAACTATGCAAGTATTAAACATCTGTAAAAATGGTACAATTAAATGTGAAATGAGTGATGGAAGATTAGGTTACACCTACAAGTCCGGTTATGTTAGAGTATCACTAAAACATAATAGTAAAAGATTATACCAAATAAACACTAAACGCACTAATTATAATGCAAAACGTAGTAACTACTATTATACTAGAGAATTACTATATAACGAAATCGATCGACTACGTATGTTGTACGCTTTCGACCAAAATAACTGTCAACCTAAAACTAAATAAACTATGAGCTACACACAAATGTTTAACATCGCAAACCGCCTATACCCCGGCGTCGACTATTGGTCGTTAACTAGAGAACAAATGTCTAACGTAATTGAAGAATACAATGACTGGAACTAACGCTGAACACCTCGCTGAACAGATCGCTGAAGTAACCATACAACAAATGTATGACACTATAGACCATCAACTAGAGTATGTAAACATCGACCTCGACGGTGATGAATACTATGAAATGTTAGAATCTATTACTAATAAAACTATAAAAAATATTATAAACACTTTAAATGAATAAACTATGAATACTATAAAATTTTCAAGAACTAAAAAAGAATTAAAATTAAACGGTGATCTTCACGTTGGCTTCGATCTTGCTAACCTGCCAAATAAGTTTGCCTATATATATGACGAAATAAACGATAACGACGGTGTCCGCAGGTGGTTCAACTACAAAGGCTTAACCTGGATACGTAAGAAAGATTTATAGAGTTGCAGACAAAATACGCAACCTATTTGATAATAAATGTGTAACAAATTAAATATACTAACTATGATAAACTTAAAAACAAAAGAATACAGTAACTTATTGTGTATGATGTATGCAACCAAGCATTTAATCGACTACCTTGATAAAGACATTATAAAGTATAATGACATTGATGCACTCGATTTAAAATACTTAAAATCTCGTACAGACCGAGTAACTGACTTAATAACTAAAATTGAAAACAATGAAAACTAAAATCTTAAAATTATTAACTGATTGTGCCCGGGCGGCAGCGTATGCTATACGCAAATAACCCTATAGTTTATTATTTATTAGTTAGTTCACAGCCCTTTGCGGTTCAGCGAAAATGTGATCAATGTACATTGCTGTGTAGTACATAAAATATTAAGTGGTGATACACTGGGATTAGTGTTTATTAAATGTCTTAAGAAGAAACCAGCCACACATTATCGTAGCGAATAAATAACGTGTGTGATATGGAGATACAAAAGTATAGACAAATGTCGAACTCCCATCGGATGGATAACCGTGACACTAGTAAATGACTACGATCGGATAGGTATGGCTACTGCTATCAATAGTATGAGGTTCGATTCCTTACTATCCACTAACCATAAACTATATAATATGAAAATCAAAGTAAGAAATATGACGAGTAATGCAGGCAACAATGTGCCAAACCAATTTGTAATTAACACACCCAAAGGTAAATACTTTCAAAGTTACCAAAGTATAATTGCGTTCAAACCATATCATGGTAAAACTCAATTAGATGAATCTACGTGGGACTATTCTAATACAACAAGTAAATACAGACGCCAATTTTTAAACGAACATATTCACGAAACACGTGCTAAGATCGAATCTGGAGAATATAAATTAACTAACTTAAACTAAATCTATGAATGAAGAAAATAATTATGACCCTGGTATACACATTTTTGCCACCGACAAGATCCAGGCGAAACTTATAAACCTTATGTTCGCTATCGAAGATGCTAAAAAAGCGTTAAAGAACAAAATGTACGGCGGCATAACCGAAGAAGAACAAGTATTAATACTTCGTAGTGAACAAAAAGAAAAACAAATCTATGAGTATATACTTGATGCGCTCGATAGCTATGTTGCAGACTAAATACGCAAACCTAAAGATAATATAATAAACTTAAATACAATAACTATGAAACTATTAACCGATGAAATTATTGAAGCTAAACTACATGATTTAGGCTTCAGCGAAGAACAAATTAGCGAACAAAATAATAACTTTACACAGCTTGTACTAGATTATTACGGCGCACAATACAGCGACAACTGGACTGAACAAGATCTATATATATATGAAGAGTCTACACGTGATGGCTATTCTGTATGGATCTGTACACACAACCCTAAAAATATATGTATTAATGAAGATGTATATTACAACGAAAATACTCCTCGTATTATTGACGAAGTACAAGATGCTATACGCAACGGTCTGTCTATATACTGTGACGGCGAAGAGATAATCAATGAAGCTATTGAAAATATGAGCAATAAAATATACGATGACGTATATGCCGAAGTGGAAGCGGGCTTAATTGAAGCTGGCTATGTTTGGCCCCCTAAAATTCCTGCATTGCTTAAAGAAATCAAAACCTTACTTACTGATGAGGGATTAAACAAACATCAAAAACTAGTAGATAAAATAGATATTGCTCTAGATCAACTAACAAAAGTTGCAGACTAAATACATAACTATAAAGATAATGAATAACCTATGAGTAATTGGTATGATATAACACCTGAAGATCAAAAAAAAATAGACAAAAAAAAGATTTGGTTAGATCAGCTAAAAGAAAAAAACCGATTAAAAATAAATGAATTAAAAAACCCTTAAATAATAACTATAGATAATTTATTATGACTAGATATTTAAATATAAAAACAAAATACGGAGTTGAAACGTGGGAAACTATAAACCGTTGTGATTATAACAGTTATAAAGAGTTTGCAAACGAAATAAAAAATATTAAAAGAAATTATTCATTAATGGGTTACAATCTTTATAGCTCACAAAGAAAAAGCAATAATTAAAACTATGATAACTATAGACGATTTAAAATTCAAAAGACAGTTTCACGGTGGTATCGGAGCTATGCTTAAAACTAAAAGTAAAGTAACAATAAGTATTCAAGCGGGCGAGGGTTTATACTCTGTGCCTCGTGAGAATGGTCTAGAATTGTATTCATATACTGCATTTGAAGTTGCACTGCTAGATACTAAAGGCGAGTTCATTACTCCTAAGTTTATGAATTGTCATGGCGATATGGTTGCTGGCTTTGTTTCAAGAGAAGTAATTAATAATCTAATATACCAACTAGAACGATGAAAACAATGTTGCTATACATACTCGTAAACGCTACGGTTTATAACGCTGTACCCTCACAAACTGACTCGACACCCCTCATTACGGCGTCAAATAAAAAGATCGATGCTGATAACCCAGGTAAACACCGGTGGCTGGCTGTATCACGAGATCTTGAAGCTTTTGGCTTTACTTTTGGCGCTGAGGTTTGTGTTGAGAATGCAGGCGAAATGAATGGAATCTGGACTGTAGAAGACCGAATGAATAAGAGATTTGTATTTACTATAGACTTTCTTGTAGATAATAAGATTGTCTTAGGCAAATGGAAAGATGTTAAAATATCACTAAATAAAAATAGAAATGACTAAAAAACAAATTGAAGAATTATCAAATGAAATAGTAAGAAGAATATTTGAAAAGTTAGAAGATGATGCTAGAGTAATGCAAAATCCGCCAGAAGATTGGATAGATATTTTAGTTACTGATGAACAACAAATAAAAGAACTAGAACTTTTAATAAACTATTATGAAGCTAATGAAGACTATATAAAAGCAGCTTCAGCTTTTACACAATTAACTACGTTAAGAAAAGCTATAAGAGATGCTAAATAGGATCGCCCTAAATTATATATATAAATATATTAATTTATAACCAGAATAAATATTTTTTGATAAAAAATAAATTAAACAAAAATTAAAAAACTTATATTTATATATATAATCACGTATTTTTACGACAAAACTACGAATATTAACAAAAAAAATGAAACTTTAACGTTTCACTTCATATAAAGAATAACATGAAAAAATACAATATACAAAATTATCTTAGGTATAAAAAAGATTTAGAGCTATCTATGCCTAAAGGTTCATTTTGGGATGAATATGCCCGAGATGAATTAATTATTAAGTTTATGCCTCTTGTAGAAAATTTAGCACGTAAGTTCGCAACATCTCACCAGGCTATAGGTATACTTAGTATAAATGATTTAATACAAGCAGGTAATGTTGGTTTAATAATGGCTATAGATAAAATAGACTGGAATATATTAAATGACTCCGCTAATATAGAGCAAACGTTAAAATCATTTTTATCTAAAAGAATAAAAGGAACTATACGTAGATATATTAATGCTAACATGGGAGATATTAAAATACCAGAGTGGAAGATAAACGAAATAAGAAGTAAGTCTAGCGATCCCATAGTTAATACATTATTAAATAAATCTAAGTCTATGTATATGGGAGATTTTAAAATGTCTAATAATGACGGGGACAATACTCAAATAGAAATATCAGATAATTCTCAACATTATAATTTAGATCTTATAAATAATTATCTTTTAGCTTTACTAAAAAAACATTTAACCAAACGTGAAAGTGATGTTATAAGATTATCTTTTGGGCTTGATTGTGATAAACATAATGCAGTAGAAATATGTGAGATATTTGGGATAGAAGGTTCTTATAAAATGAAGGGTGCCAGAATCTCTGAAATTAAACGAGAAGCTTTAAGAAAATTAGTGGAAAAAACAAATGATTTTCAACTACCTGATTTACTATAAGTTATAAGCAAAAATAAACTGTAGCTTTCTTTAAAAATGTGTAATTATATATATATAGAAAGTTCGCAAATAAAAAACCAATAAAATACTATATAAAATGAAATCAAATTTAAAAACAAAATTAGCGAATATTCAAGTTAATCTTAAAGCTAAAAAATCCAGATACAATGGGTTTGGTAAATATAATTATCGTGCTGCAGAAGATATACTTGAAGCTATTAAACCTTTTCTTAATAATGAAAAATGTACTGTTACTATTAATGAAGAGATGATCTCAGTTGATCCTCCTATATTAAAAACTACAGCAAGCATATATGATGCGGAATCTGACGATGCTATACACTCTAATGCTATTGTAGGTGTAGATTTAATGTCCAAAGGAATGTCTATGCCTCAAAAGTTTGGTGCAGCTTCAAGCTATGGTAAAAAATATGCACTTGGCAATTTATTATTAATTGATGACACAGCAGATGCAGACGCATCTAATGATCATTCAGGAAAAACAGCTAAAGTTACTATTACTAGCAAAAAAGATCCTTTATATGCTAAAGCTATTAAATTTGTAGAGGCCGGAGGAGATGTGGCTGCTATAATTAGTAAATACGACATTACTGCTGCAATTAAGAAAGCCTTAGAAGCGGTAAAACCTGTTACAACTGAAACACTTTAATGAATAAAGCTGAACAAAAAAAAGTAGTAGAATTACTACGTAATGATGAAGAGTATTATAATGGTGTGGGAAGACAATATAGATCTAATAGTGATATATATAAATTACTAAACGATCCTGAGCAATTTGGAAAACCAACCGGCACGAATATTAATTTTCTTATTGGTGGGTATCTCCACACCGCAATACTAGAACCCAAAAAACTTAAGGCTAATTATCCTTATGTAGACGCAACTACAAGAACCACAAAGGTCTATAAGGAGGCTATTGCAGCATCAGGTAAAGAAATGTTACTACTTAAAAAAGAAGTTGACAAATGTGAAGAGATGATAACTAAAATCTTAAACAATGATGTTTGTACTTCGCTTTTAAAAGGTGACACAATTAATGAAGAGCCAGGTATTAAAGAAATTAATGGTACTTGGTGGAAAGGTAAAGCTGATTGTATTAATAAAGATCAAGGTTTGATTGTAGATATTAAAACAACTGGTGATATTAATAAATTCAAAAAAAGTGCAGACATATATAATTATGACAGTCAAGCATATATTTATAAAGAAATATTTGGTTATGACTTAGTGTTCTTAGTTATATGTAAAAAAACGCATCAAATAGGTATATATGATTGCTCTGATGAATTTTATGAAAGAGGTGAAGCTAAAGTAGCTTGGGCTATGAATGCTTATGAAACCTTAATAGCTGATCCACTATTCGATTTAAAGGATTATGTGAAGTCTGGCACATTATAACAAAAACGACTACCAGAATATAATATATATGAATCTAATTAATTTTTTTATGACAAACAAAAGAACCTGTACAGTTACTGGAATGAAAACAAAAACTAGTAACTTTTACAACAACCAGAACCACGTCAAAGCGGTCGATAACATTCGACGAACCACAGGCGCGACAAAAGAACAATTAACACGAATGTTTAACCAATTACAAACTTATTAATTTATGGCATCAATTATTAAAGCTAATTTAAATTTAGCAGCAATACCTAAAGACAAAATCTACAAGGGCAAGAAAGGATCTTATTTACCAATTACAATTACAATTAACGATGAACTTGGTAATTATGGCGATAATGGACCTATTATTGTAGAACAATCTAAAGAAGAACGCGAAGCAAAAGTTGACAAAATATATTTAGGAAATGTAAAAGTAGTGTGGACTAATGGAACAAATGTTGAAACAGCACCTCGAGAAGGTGCACCAGCACCACCACCACAAGCTGCACCAGCAGCGGCAGATGATGATCTGCCATTTTAAAGATTTTAACTAATCTAATTAAATTTATCGGAGAGTATATATAAATGTGTACTCTCCTTTTTTTAACTCAAATAATTAAATAATATATGATCACCGAAATAAACGGCTTTCAGATTGACGTATACAATCAGCATAAGCTAGACGAGAAGAGTCAGGGTATATGTCCACTGTGTTCTCATGATCGAAAACCTAAGAATCAAAAAGCAAAGTGCGCTTCTTATGATTGGGACAGGGGTATTGGCACGTGTCATAACTGTAATACACCATTCCAATTACATACATATAAAAGAAAAGGTAAGGCTGAAAAAATATATGAAATGCCTAAGCCTTTTAAAGAAGATTCACAATACACAGTATCAGATGCTGTTGTTGAATGGTTTAAGGGTAGAGAAATATCAAAGTCTACATTAGTAGACATGAAAGTTACAGAGGGTAAGGAATGGATGCCGCAAACACAGAAAGAAGAAAATGCTATACATTTCAATTACTTTATGGGTGGCAAGCTAACGAACATTAAATATAGAGATGGTCGCAAGAACTTTAAACTAGTTAAAGGAGCTGAAAAAGTATTTTATAACATTGATTCGATAGTAGGCTATAATTATTGTGTTATTGTTGAAGGTGAAATGGATGCTTTAGCTTTGCATGAAGCCGGAATAACTAATGTAATATCTGTGCCTAACGGTGCAACATTGGGTCAAAACAATCTAGACTATTTAGATAACTGTATTGATTACTTTGATGATAAAGAAAAAATAATTTTAGCAGTAGATACTGACGATGCCGGTTTAGCATTGCAAAACGAAATGATTAGACGTCTAGGATCTGAGGTGTGTTATATAACGACATTCGATGATTGTAAAGATGCAAATGAATATTTAATTAAACATGGAAAAGAAGAATTATCACAGCGTATTACAGGGGCAAAACCTGTACCAATGGAGAACGTTACAACGTTCAGAGATATTGAAGATGAAGTTACAGACTTTGTACGTAATGGTTTTACGCCGGGTTATCAGATTGGTTTGGATAATTTTGACGACATCTTTTCAACTTACACTGGTCAGTTCATTACTGTCACTGGTATACCTAGTTCCGGTAAAAGTGATTTTGTCGACCAAATGGTTGTTGGATATAACCAAAAGTATGGCTGGAAAACGGCGTATGCTTCTCCTGAAAATGTACCAACATTTCTTCATGCTCATAAATTAATGCGAAAGCATTGGCAAGGTATGCCGGCTAAAGAAGATATTAACACAGACAAATGGAATCATATTGCAGATCACTGTAATGACAATTACTTCCACATCGATATGGAGCGCTATTCACTTGAAGCTGTCTTGAAGAAAGGGGCCGAGCTGGTGAAAAGAAAAGGTATTAAATGCCTGGTTATTGATCCATTCAACAAGGTAAGAGATATTAACGCCGAGTCTGATGACGTTAATAGATATACTATGGATTACTTAACGAAGATAGAAATCTTTGCTAAGAAGTACGATGTGTTAGTATTTGTTGTTGCCCACCCTACTAAAATGTATAAAAATCAAAAGACTGGTGAAATAGATGAGCCCACAATGTATTCTATTAAAGGTGGAGGCGAATGGTATGATGCAAGTTATCATGGTTTATTAGTTCATAGAAATTATGATCTTAACACCGTTAAAGTTAAAGTACTTAAATGTAAGTTTCAAAATTTAGGAATTAACGGAGCGGAATGTCATTTTACGTGGGAAAGAAATAGCGGGTGTTATATTCCTCACACACCAGCTGGAGATCAAAATATGCCGTGGGAATAAATGCCTAGAAAAAAAGTATCAATGATGGGTTATTATAATTCAGATGAATACGATGAAGCTTCACGTATGTGGTGTAATAAGAATGGCATAAGAATTTATCCTAAGCCTACTATTAGAGGAACGCCTACAAAATGGTGGCTCATAATCGAAATTAATAATAATGTAAATCAATCGCCAGAAGAATATTCTAGAAATAAAATATGGCAAAAAATGTATGAATTTTATAACTATTATTTTAAAAAATATAACAAATGATAAAAAAAGAAATAGAGTTTAGAGATCCAATAATTGAAAAAGTAGTTAACCAATTAGTTAGCAGATCAGATGTTGGATTTAAAAAGTATAACATAACATTAGATGGTGACAATTCAAGTTTATTAACTTGGTTACAACATTTGCAGGAAGAGTTATTAGACGCAGCTAATTATGTAGAAAAAATAAAACAAGTATTAAATAATGATTAATATACAAGATGAATACAAAGGACTTGTTTCAGCTATACTTCATGGAGGTAGAACTAAAAAAGATCGCACAGGAACTGGAACTAGATCAGTCTTTGGAAGGATTATTGAACATGACATGTCTATTGGATTCCCAATTATTAATGCAAAGCGTATTAACTTCAAAGCAATTAGAACTGAATTATTATGGATTCTTAATGGTAGGACGGACTTAAAATATCTTGAAGATAATGGAGTTAAATATTGGAGACCAGACTATGAAAGATCTAGTCGTACAGATGAAACACTAGGTCCTGTATATGGTAAGCAATGGCGAGACTTTGATGGAGTAGATCAGTTATATCAATTAGTACATGATCTGCATTATACCCCTTACTCAAGAAGATTAATGGTTAATGCATGGAATCCAATCGATATACCACAGATGGTATTACCTCCTTGTCATTACGGCTTTCAAGTATATGTTAATGACGGTAAGTTAGATTTAATGTGGCAGCAAAGATCTGCTGATGTATTCTTAGGATTACCGTATGATATTGCAATGTATGGATTATTATTAGAGCTGCTAGCTAAAGGATCAGGATTAAATCCCGGTAGGTTAATTGGCAGCTTAGGAGATTGTCATTTATATAATAATCACATTGATCAGGCTAATGAATTTGTAGCAAGACATAATAATCCAAAGTGTGCTGAATTAGAATTAAATTATGGTATTTTTATAGATTCAAAAAATTTATTACATATACCTGAATTGAATGAAATAAAATTAAATAATTATAATCCCTTGCCTAGTATAAAAGCGCCGCTGAGCGTAGGCAAATAAACAACAACCCTATGAGTAAAACAAAACCAATGTATTATGTGTATCATGTGCCAGGAGTTAAGGTTGGCATGACAAAAGATTTAGGAGACAGAGTCTTTGAACAACAAGGATATGATCCTCATGAAATAGAATTATTATTTGTATCAAGAGATATAGAAGCAGCTTCTAAAAAAGAATTAGAATATCAAAAAGCATTGCAATATCCAGAAGATAAACAAAGCTATAAAGATTTAATAACGAAACAAAAACCTATGAGTAAATTTAAAATTAATGTTACTGACATGACTACAACGTTTCCATGTTATCAAAGAGAAGTAGCCTCTTACCTTATGAGTAATAAAGGAAGAGTTATTGAATTAAAAGATGGTCAGAAATTTGTGGTAAGCAATAATCTAATTAACTGGTGTAAAAACAATGCTAGAACATCAATGTATAATAATGATAGATGTTATATATATAACAAAGCTTTAGCTAAAGCTGTTAAAGAAGATATGCCCGCTAACTTAGCTGAAGCTATGGAGATGCAAGTTAATTATGAATATGTTACTACTAGCTGTGGTAAATGTATATTTCCAGCTATAAGATCTTGGGCTAATGATCGCGGCTTGTATGAAAAAGGAGATGTAAAAACACAATATATTAAGTTACAGGAAGAAGCTGGAGAAGTTGCAAGAGCAATTATTAAAAACGATATATCTGAACTAAAAGATGGTATTGGCGATATGGTTGTTGTATTAACTAACTTAGCACATTTAGCTGGCCTAGAAATAGAAGATTGCATACAAAGTGCTTATGATGTTATAAACAAGCGTAAAGGTTCTATGATTAATGGATCATTTGTAAAGAATGAAACGCTTTAAAAGATCAAATAAAAAAGGTCCTGTCCGTGCTAAGAAAGCTACTGCGGACGGGATTGAATTTCGATCAGGATTAGAAAAACATACTTATTTAGCTTTAAAAGATGCTAAGCTATTTGAAAAGTATGAAGAAGAAGTATTTCAAACTTTGCAAGGTTTTAGGTTTCCTAATATATCATTTGAAAAACAATCGAATGGTAAAGGCGATATGAAAGATAGAGGCCAAAAAAAAGTATTAGGTATTAAATATACACCTGACTTTACAGGTAAAGATTATATAATAGAATGCAAAGGAAGAGCTAATGAACAGTTCCCACTTCGTTGGAAGTTATTTAAATTTTGGTGTACATTAAATAATGAAACAAGAACTTTATATAAACCTCAAAACCAAAAAGACGTAGCATTAATGATTAAACTTATATTAGATGGTAGGAAACAATAAACAATTAGCGCGCAAAGCTTATGCAGAAAGGCAAATAGCTAAATGGGTTAAATGGTCCTGGAATAATAAAGGTAAAATCTCATGGAAAGAATTAATTAAAAAACAAGATGAATATAAAATAAGAGTATTTTAAATGAACAAATCAAACAGAATTTTAAGTGACATAACGGTATTTATGAAATATGCAAAGTATATACCAGAAACGAAACGCCGTGAAACATGGGATCAACTAGTATTTCGAAATGAATCAATGCATATAAAAAAGTTTCCTAAATTAGAAAAAGAAATACGAACAGTTTATGAAGATGTGTATAGTAAAAATATATTACCAAGTATGCGAAGCTTGCAATTTGGTGGCAAGCCTATTGAAATATCTCCTAACAGGATATACAATTGTGCTTACTTACCCGTAGAGTCAGTAGCCGCTTTTAGTGAAACAATGTTTTTATTATTAGGCGGCACCGGAGTTGGTTACTCAGTGCAGCAACATCACGTTGCTAAATTGCCATCTGTTACTGTGCCATTTGAAAAACGCACTAGAAGATTTTTAGTAATGGATTCAATTGAAGGCTGGGCGGATGCAATAAAAATATTAATGAAATCATACTTAGGCAATAAAAGATCATCAAGAATTGATTTTGACTATTCGGATATACGTGCTAAAGGAGCAAGGCTTGTAACTTCTGGAGGTAAAGCTCCGGGACCTCAGCCTTTAAAAGAAGCTATAGTAAAAATAACAGGTATATTAGATTCATTAAAAGATGGAGATTATTTAAGTACAGTACAAGCACATGATATTATATGTCATATTGCTGACTCGGTTTTAGCAGGAGGTATTAGAAGAGCAGCTTTAATATCTTTGTTTTCGTCTGATGATGTTGAAATGATTGGGTGCAAGTCTGGTGATTGGTGGGAAAAAAATCCTCAAAGAGGTAGAGCTAACAATTCAGCTGTGCTTATGCGACAAAAGCTAACTAAGTCTTATTTTATGGATCTTTGGAAACGTATTGAATTGTCAGGATCAGGTGAACCAGGATTTTATTTAACTAATGACAAAGATTGGGGCACTAATCCTTGCTGCGAGATTGCACTTAGACCTTATCAATTTTGTAATTTATGTGAAGTAAATGGATCAGATCTAGATACACAAAAAGCATTTGATAGGCGTGTAACTCACGCGGCCTTCCTGGGCACATTACAGGCTTCATACACGAGCTTTCATTATCTTAGAGATATATGGAGAACTACAACAGAAAAAGATGCTTTAATTGGAGTTTCTATAACAGGTATTGGATCTGGTAAAGTATTAAAATTAGATATGGATAAAGCTGCATTATTAGTTAATAAAGAAAACAAACGTGTTGCAAAGCTAATTGGTATTAATCCCTCAGCAAGATCAACAACGGTTAAACCAGCGGGAACTACATCATTGACGTTAGGAACGTCATCTGGTATTCATGCTTGGCATAATGATTATTATGTAAGAAGAATACGCGTAGGTAAGAACGAGTCAATGTATAAGTTTCTTGCTGAAAATCATCCTGAGCTAATCGAAGATGAATACTTTAGACCTCACGATACCGCTGTAATATCAATACCTCAAAAAGCACCTAAAGGATCTATGCTTAGAACAGAACATCCTTTAGAATTATTAGAGCGTGTAAAATTTGTATCTGAAATGTGGATTAAACCAGGCCATAGAGACGGCAGAAATACGCATAATATATCAGCTACTGTATCTATTAAAGAAGACGAGTGGGAATTAATTGGTAATTGGATGTGGGATAACAAAGAATTTTATAATGGTTTATCGGTGCTACCTTACAATGGCGGTACTTATGTGCAGGCTCCCTTTGAAGATATAGATGAAACTAAATATAATAAAATGATGGAAACTTTGCAATTAGTAGATATTGCAAGGATTGAAGAAGAAGAGGATGAAACTGATTTATCCGGGGAACTTGCTTGTGCCGGAGGTGCGTGTGAAGTTACTTAAAATAAAAAAAGCCGTTACTTAATTGTAGCGGCTTTTTTATTATAGAATTTTAAGGTGTGGTAGCCTGTTTTGTTTAATTCTATTTTAATCGTAATTTTTAAACATTAATAAATAAAGCAATGAGTTCCATTTGCTCATTAGCCATATAAGAAATTGTTTAAACTTTGATTTTTTCTTTTGATCAGTCATAATTGTTTTTTTCTTTTGTTAAATACTTCTATTGCTTTTTTTATTTCTTCTTCTGTAACATATAATTTAAGATTAATACCTGCTCTCCACTGAGCAATACTTTTACCTTCATTCATTAATACTAAAGTTGGTACAGAAATTACACTTCTTTGTATTGATTCAGGTTGATCTTCTAGCCATGCAAATTGTATTTTAATATCCGCAAGTTTATTAACCGGTAAATTATTGTGTTTATTCCACTTTGCATTTATTTCAAGCAAAGTAAAATTTTGACTATAAGAATTTAAGCACGTTAGCAAGGTTATTAAAATTATAATTTTTTTCATGGTTATTTTTTTTCAATTATTTCATACAGCTTTTCATCTATTTTATCTAATTTATCACTATTTTCTTGAACCTTATCCTGAGTATTCATAATTGTTTCTCGAACTAATTGATCTTTAAGATCGTATTCGGTCCTTGTAATGGTAGGCTTGGGTAATTCTTTGGCAAGCTCTATATCTTTTTGTAATGTAAAATATAACGTTGCTAAAGAAATAGCTCCTCCAATAACTATCCCTACTGTTTTTAAATCTAAGGTTACTTGTGTTTTTTCGCTTAAGTTCATAAAGCTTTTATTATTTTAGTGATTCTTTTCTTTTTTTACTTTTATTTAAAGCCTCTAAAGACATTATCTTATTAATTCTGTCTTCTTCTTTTTTTAATCTATTTATTTCTGTTTTTGTTAATTTAAATTTGTTGTATAATATATCAACCTGTTCTTTCTTTTTAAGTTTTTTAAGATCATACCTTCTTAACTCTCTACCGCTTAAATCTCCTCTTTCTTCTTTTATTTTGTTTTCTTTTTTAATATTTTTTCTGCGTTCTTTTTCTTTTTCGTATTTTTCATCACCGCTAGGGTCATTAGCAGCTTGTTCTAACTGCCATTCGGGATATCCTAGTAATAAAGAAAATCTATAACTATCTCTGGTTTCTTCCTGGAGCATGTCAATTAAATTAGTTGCTTTAGCAATAGCTCTATCTAAAGGAACGTTAGTAAGAGCCGACGTTAAATCTCCTACAGCTCTAACTCCGGGTAACTTAAGCAAATCTCCTTTAGAAACACCTTTTTTATCAAACAGAAATCCTGCATTCCACTCAAAATTATCAACTCCTCTATAGATTTTACCAATTTTACTTCCTATAGGAGGAGAAATATTTGCTAAATTTTTAACAATATATTTACTATAATTAGGCTTTTTCTTTTCGGATCTTTCCATAAGTGTTAGTCCAATATCTTTTGCTGCAGCAACAACGGCTCCATACAGACCCATACCTCTCAATAAAGAGTTCGACATAGAATTAGCTACATTAATAGCTTCGTCTTTTTTAGATGTATCTTCATTTTCATCATCATCAAATGCCATTGCAAATAAACCTTGTTGTAAAAATGAAAAAACTAAATTTTGCAAAAATCCATAATAAGCTATTTTAGCTAAGTTTTCTTTTCTGCTGCCACGCCCATTTTTAAGATCTAGAATAGCTTTTTTTATTATT
>MDSY01084122.1_pt1 | contig 15319 bp, 15 predicted proteins | sample 811131 | NCBI WGS metagenome assembly MDSY01 (sample SAMN05326643, study PRJNA326480) | marine metagenome | isolation source: seawater | place: Atlantic Ocean: South West | collected 2010 | reverse complement strand
TTTTTATCCTCGGCTTGAGTTTTGTACAGATAATGGTGCAATGATTGCCTATGCTGGGCTTCAGCGGCTTAAAGCGGGTACACATGCTGATTTAACCTTTAAGGCAAACCCTAGATGGCCGCTTGATTCGCTTTCATCGATAAATAAAAAGGTCGATTAACTTAAATTTAATAGGTGATTTTACTTTCTTTACCCTTGAATAAACGCTTAATATTTGCCTTATGTCTAACAAGAATTAGCACACTGAGCATTAAGGTTGGATACACATACAACGGCTTGAGTAAGTAAACAAATAATGGTGCTAATAAAACGGTTACAATGGCAGCTAAACTTGAATATTTAGTTAACTTAACGACACTCACCCAAGTAAAAATAAGTAAGGCCCCAAGCGTAAAACCTATTGGCAACAAGGTTCCAAAAGCTGTCGCCACTGCTTTACCACCCTTGAAATTGAAAAATATTGGGTACATATGCCCCAGGCAAACAGCAACACCAATAAAGCCTAAGTAAAGAGAATCAATTTTTAAAAAATATGCACTCCATACGGGGATAGTTCCTTTGATAATATCTAAAAATAGTACTGAAATAGCTGTCAACTTATTACTCATACGTAACACATTGGTTGCCCCAGGGTTTTTAGAGCCTGTAGTTCTGGGATCCGGTAAACCGAGAAATCGGCATATTAATATGGCACTAGAAATTGAACCTATCAAATAGGCGGCAATAATCATGGAGAGGGTAAGTAATAACATTTATTGGATTATATCCATTATTGGTATAAACACAGAATACCTATTGTATTATCATCTGTGCTAGTTTTTTAAGTACTTCACAGGTAAAATCTTGTTTATTTTGTAACAATTGCCCAGCGACTGCAATAGTTCTCTTATAACAAAACAGGTAGAACATGGACAAGGTACATATTAAAGGTTTAACGATTCAAACCACCATTGGTTTTTTTGCATGGGAAAAAGAAATAAAACAAACGTTAGTGATTGATCTTGCCATGGGTTGGAATACTGCCATGGCGGCTGAAAATGATGAACTAGACAAAACCCTCGATTATGCTGATATTTCTGTGGCAATAGAGCGTTTTGCTAATAATAACCCTGTCGATTTAATTGAAACACTGGCTGAACGTTTAGCCCAATATTTAATGACAGAATACCATATTCCTTGGTTAACATTGTTTATAGGTAAACCTGGTGCCGTTCACAATGCCCAAACAGTTGGTGTTGAAATAGAGCGTGGAAATAAACCTGATGAGATATCGAATTAATGGCGCAAATATATATTTCATTGGGCAGTAATATTAACCGTGAATATCACGTCAAACAGGGACTGCTCTCGTTAGCAACAGCATTTGATATGCCATTTGTAACGCTTCAACTTTCGTCCTTATTTGAATGTGAAGCTGTCGGTTTTGAAGGCCCTATTTTTTATAACATGGTGGTTGGTATTAAATGCCCGCATAGTGTTGAACAAGTCACCATAATGCTTAGAGAAATTGAGTTTAACCATGGAAGAGACCACAACGCCACTAAGTTTAGTCCGCGTACATTAGACCTTGATTTACTCCTGTATGACAACTTAATTATTAACAAACCAGCGCAATTACCGCGTGATGAAATAACAAAAAATGCTTTTGTATTATGGCCCCTAAGTCAATTAGCACCGACGTTACTTCACCCTGTTTTGCATCAAAACTACCAAAGTTTATGGCAGAATTATAATAAAAACAGCCAAAAAATTGATATTGTTGAAAATTGTTGGTAAGTCATTACTAACAATTGTTAACCGTATGAATAATATATAATACCAACCATAGCCAAAAGGATAGTTACCCTCTATGAGTACTCTCGAAATACTTATCTTAGCCCTGCTGCAGGGTCTTACAGAATTCTTGCCTATTTCCAGCTCAGCACATTTAATTTTACCGTCACAAATTTTAGGCTGGCATGACCAAGGTATAGGCTTTGATGTATCGGTTCATGTTGGTACTCTATTAGCGGTAGTACTCTATTTTCGCAAAGATCTAGGTATTATGGCAGTCGCGTGGTTAGGGACTATTGGCTTGGGACCTGAAAAAAAACAATCGAGCTTCGATGGCACATTAGCATGGTGGATACTCTTAGCGACTATACCCGCTGGTTTATTTGGTCTTTTTGGTAAAGATTTTATTGAAGAACATTTACGTTCAGCATTAGTTATCGCCTTAACCACAATATTGTTTGGTTTTTTACTCGGTTTTGCAGACAGTAAGGCTAGTCACCGCGAAGGCCACAAACCATTACAAAAACTGGGCATTAAAGGGGCTATGCTAATAGGCTTAGCGCAAGCGGTAGCTTTGATTCCGGGTACCTCTCGCTCTGGTATTACCATGACTATCGGTTTGTTTCTCGGTTTAAGTCGAGATAATGCCGCACGTTTTTCATTTTTATTATCAATACCTGCAATCGCCATGGCGGGTAGTTATTTAACCATGAAGTTAATGTTAGGAACCGATCAGGTTGATTGGTTTGCTATGGCCTTAGGCAGTTTAATTGCCTTTATAAGTGCTTATGCCTGTATTCACTTCTTTCTGATCTTACTAAAAAAGGTCGGCATGATGCCGTTTGTTATTTATCGACTGATATTAGGTTTTGGGCTGTTGTGGTTTATCCTAGTCTAATTTTTGTTATAATAAATAGTCACTTAACAAATACTAAAGCCATGTGAAATGTATATTTATAATTAACTGCCTCGCTGGCTAAAAAACAACACACTTTTGAGAGAAACATGATTGCAATTACTTTAGATAACTTTCAGCAAGACTTGGTAGATGAGTCAAAAAATAAATTAGTGCTCGTCAGTTTTTGGGCCCAGCAAGTACCTGAAAGCATCGATTTAAGAGATAAGCTGGCTACAAAGCTAGCAGACTTTAATGAGTATATTAGCTTAGTCACCATAGACTGCGAAAGCCAGGGTCAAATTGCTCAGCAATTTGGCATACAAGGTTTACCAACCGCTATTTTACTTGAAGACGCGCAACCAGTAGATGGTATTTCAGGGCCTCAAGACGACACAAGTATTGCCACATTTTTAGAAAAGCATTTACCCAAAGCTGAAGATTTGTTATTTGCTCAAGCCATAACAGCATTAGCTAATAATGACTTATCAGCAGCATTCAAGGCTATCAGTGAGGCATACCACATAGATAGTAACCGTGCTGATATTAAATTAACGCTAAGTGATGTTTATTTGCAAATGGGTAAAACAACAGAAACAAAAGCATTATTAACTAGCATACTTATGGTTGACCAAGACAGTCAATATGAAGCATTGATGGCAAAACTGGAGCTTGCCGAGGAAGCTAAAAACTCGCCAGAAATTCAAGCATTAGAAGTGCAATTAACAGCTAACCCTGACGATATCAATATCAGCCAACAGTTAGCCACACAATACAGTCAAGTGAACCGCCAACAAGAAGCTTTGACAATTTTATTTAAGTTAGTTCAAGCAGGTGACGAGGCAACCAAATCGAAAAGTAAAACCTTATTCCTTGATGTACTAAAGGCTTTACCCGAAGGCGATCCTTTAGCAACAGAGTTTAGACGCAAGCTTTATACTTTACTCTATTAACAATAGAAACGAGGCGAACAATGTTAAGTCATCGCCTCAGTAGGTTATATTCCATCTTTTCTGTGTGTTATATTGAATAGGGATATTGCCAACCCTAAATAAATGATACAGCAGGACTAAATCCAGCCTAATTCTTTATTGAGTATGAACATTAACCAAATAGCAATGAACAAATCTTTTAATATAAAAAGTTCAACTAAGGTAAGTGCTCACTTGCTAAATAATCATGAGATTGCATTTCTTGTAAGCGGCTCAAACAACGCTTGAATTCAAACGCTAGACGACCGCCACTGTATAGTGACTCTAACGCCATCTCCGCAGACATGATCAATTTAACATTACGCTCATAAAACTCATCAACGAGGGCAATAAAACGCCGAGTAGTATCATCTGTATCGGGACCCATTTGTTTAACATTAGCCATGAGAACCGTGTGATAAAGTTGGCTTATTTCCATGTAATCTCCTTGACTTCTAGCGCTTTCACACAGTACTGAAAAATCAAAACAAACGACACCCTCACTCACTAAAATAGTAGATAGGAAGCGATTATGAATTTCAATACTCTGCCCTGATTTTCCCTCGTCATTGGCGAGTTGTTTGAAGTAATGCCTAAGGTTTTGGTCAGCTTTTTTGTCTAGGGGGTAATGAAATATTTCAGCTTGCGTTAAGGTTCTTAATCGATAATCAACACCACTATCAACATTTACAATAACAGTATGCTTGTTGATAAGTCTAATGGCTGGCAAAAACCGTTCTCGTTGTAAGCCATTGCGGTAAAGTTCATCGGGTATAATATTGGACGTCGCCACTAGGGTAACATTATGTGCAAAAAGTTCTTCAAACAAGGTACCTAAAATCATCGCATCAGTAATATCGGATACAAAAAACTCATCAAAACAAATAATTTGTGTTTCATCAGCAAATTTTTTAGCAATAATTTTTAACGGATCAGACTTACCTGACAAGCTTTTCATCTCTTGATGAACGCGGTGCATAAAGCGATGAAAATGAACACGAGTCTTGTTAGTAAAGGGTAAGCTATCAAAAAAAGTGTCAACAAGGTAAGTTTTTCCTCGTCCCACTCCACCCCAAAAATATAGCCCTTTAATGGGCTCTGGTGTTTGTTTTTTATAAACCTTTTTCCAGCGGTTAAGCACTTTTTTAAAACCTGACACTGCTAATGGTTTATGTTGTAAATCTTCGTATAACCGCTGTAAATGTTTAACAGCATTTTCTTGCGCAGCATCAAAAAGAAAATCATCTCTGCTCAAATCTTGTTTATACTTATCAATAGGGGAAAGTTTAATCATTGAAAACCTATAGTTATTGTATTAATCATTAATACATACGCAGACACTTGAAAAATAGTTTTTCGCCTAGATATGTTAACTAGGCGAAAGGTTTAGGTGTTAGTATAATCTATAAACATACCCTGTGAATAGAGACTAATGGCTTAACAAACTGTGGTAAATTGTTGTAAAAACAGCAATGGTACTTATGATTTTGTCGCTAATTACCTTGCAGTATGTATTAGCCGCAAAAGGCGCTTTATAAATTTTTATTTTCTTGAAAAGTTAAGGTATTTCTTATGAATGTAGTTACAGCCCTGGTTATTTTTGTTATCGGCACCATCGCTGGATTTTTCGCAACACGGCTTCTTTTTAGCACCAGTCAAGAACAGCGCAAATTAGTCGACCAAGCACAAAAGAGTGAAACAGCATTAGACCAATATAAACTTGATGTTGCAGAACATCTAGCTAACTCGGCTAAATTACTGGACCAGATGAATAATACTTGTCAAACAGCCATGAAACAAATGCAAGAAAGTACCGAACTGCTGCAACAAGCCACCACAGCCGAAGTAGAGGGTATGCCATTCTTTTCAGCTGAAACACAACAACAACTGGCTCAAACCGCAGCGCTTCGTCACCAAAAAAGGCCAACTGACTCGGATGAGAATATCACTGAGCCTCCCCTTGATTATTCAGGTAACCCCAGTGGTTTATTTGCAGACCAGAAACAAAAGGTTACAACTATTGACTAGTTCGTTACCTAAATTACGGAACTAAACATTTTAGGGTCGGTCTATTTTAGCGTATTTTTAACATTATCTGTTTGTCAGTTTATGTACGTCTTTAGTCTTGTATGAATATACAATTTTAGTCTCGGAGAAATTATAACCATGAAAAAATCATCTAGCCTATCATTACTTATTAGCGCTGCTTTGCTTTCCTCAACCTTTGTATTGGCAAGTGCACCCGCAGTTGCCAGTTGGCCGAGTCAAGTTGACGGTCAAGTTATGCCCAGTTTAGCACCTATGCTAGAGCATGTGACACCTGCCGTTGTCAGTATTTCGGTTGTGGGCACACAGAAAGTTGCCCAACAAAACATACCTGATGCATTTAAATTCTTTTTTGGTAATCCAGAAAGAAATCCTAGTCAAAGCCAGCAAAGACCTTTCAGAGGTTTGGGCTCAGGCGTGATCATTAACAGCGACGAGGGCTACATAGTCACTAATAACCATGTTGTTGAAAATGCTGACAAAATTATGATCACTTTAAAAGATGGTCGTCAACTCGAAGCTAAAAAGTTAGGAAGTGATGCAAAAAGTGATATAGCGCTTCTGCAAATAGAATCTGATAATTTACATGAAATCAAATTAGCTGATTCAGATAAACTTAGAGTGGGCGATTTTAGCATCGCTATTGGAAGTCCATTTGGCTTAGGGCAAACCGTTACCTCAGGTATTGTTAGCGCATTGGGTCGAAATAACTTAAACATTGAACAGTACGAAGATTTTATTCAAACCGATGCTGCAATCAATAGTGGTAATTCTGGTGGCGCCTTAGTTAATTTACGTGGTGAACTCATTGGTATTAATACCGCCATCATAGGCCCTGGTGGTGGTAATGTTGGTATTGGTTTTGCCATACCCAGTAATATGATGGATAACTTGGTAAAACAAATTATTGAATTTGGTGAAGTATCAAGAGGTATATTAGGTGTTCTTGGCCGCACGGTGACCTCTGAAATAGCCAAGGCAATGGAACTTGATATCAGTCAAGGTAGCTTTATTGAACAAGTTGTACCTGATTCGGCTGCTGATGATGCTGGTATAAAGCCCGGTGACGTTATTGTTGCAATGAACGGTAAACCGATCAAAAGCTTCCTCGAATTAAGGGCTAAGATTGGTTCTATTGGTGTAAACAAAAAAGTGAAATTAACGGTTATTCGAGATGGTGATAAAGAAAACTTTACGGTTAAATTAAAAAAAGATGAAAGTAATGATATTGCTTCCGAAGATATTCATCGTATGCTTAGCGGCGCTGAATTAAAAAATGATAGTAAACAACAAGCCATCATCATTGAAGAAGTTGCTCAAGGCTCACCTGCGAGTCTTGCTGGACTCAAAGCAGGTGATAAAATTACAGGGGTTAATCGTACTCGTATCAAAACTATCTCACAATTACGTAAGTTCCTTAAAGACAAAACTGGGGTACTTGCGTTAAATATCGTCAGGGATGATCACTCACAATATATTATGATACGTTAATTCATGTCTTACTAATCGACACAGTGACGATTTAACCCAATAATAAAAACTGATAACACTGAGTTAAAATCATAATTTCGCTCAATGTTGTCAGTTTTTTTGTTTATACTAAAGCCACAAAGAGATTAAATTAAGGTTAGCTTTGAATATTTTATCTGGATTAAAATACCTCATTACAGCAATTAGTTACGGTGTACTTTTTGCTGTTGTATTATTACTCGTAGTGCCGGGGTTAATTCCTGGCTTAAATAATTCAAGCTTAATCAATAATATTGTACAAGAAAGTCAAACTAAACAAGCCCCCCTCTCTTATGCAAAAGCGGTCAGTATTGCCAGCCCTGCTGTGGTAAACATTTATTCAGAAAAAATTGAAGTAAACCCACAATACGGTCGTAAGCCTCGTAAAAGTGCCCGTTTAGGATCAGGGGTAATAATGGATGCTAGCGGTTATATATTAACTAACCTGCACGTCATACGCCAAGCTGACATAATTAAAGTACTGCTGCAAAGTGGTGAATTATATTCAGCTGAGCTAATAGGTTTTGACCAGCATACCGACTTAGCCGTTTTAAAAGTCGAAGCAAGTAATTTGCCTGTTATTCCACAAAAACCTCAACAAACCTCACTGGTAGGGGATATTGTATTAGCTATAGGTAACCCCTTAAACTTGGGGCAGACAGTAACTCAAGGTATTATTAGTGCTACCGGCCGCAATGGTCTGAGCACTACAAGTTATCTACAGTTTTTACAAATGGATGCAGCCATTAATGAAGGTAACTCTGGTGGTGCCCTAATCAATAGCAATGGTACGCTAGTGGGTATTAACTCAAGAAAATTTACGCAATCAAACCCCGTGTTGCCAATACAGGGAATTTTCTTTGCTGTACCTTATCAGCTTGCTTATAAAGTTATGCAACAAATCATTGAAAATGGCAAAGTTGTCAGAGGCTGGTTAGGCATTAGTACCAACAGTTATGATAATAATCTAAAAGGATTTATCCTTGACGAAGTTACCCTTGGTACCCCAGCCCAAACAGCAGGCTTAAAAACTGGTGATATTGTCTATCAAATTGGTGAGCAGTTAATTACCAGTGTTAATCACGCTTTAGATATTATTGCTGAAACACCCCCTAATACCGTACTCACCTTTAAAATTTATCGCCAAGGTAATTCTATTAACAAACAAGTTAAAATCTTAGAGCTAGAAAATTAAAGGCTAAGAGATTTAAGTTTCTAGGAATTAAAAATTAACTAATTTGCTCGCTTGCTGAGTGTTTTCTTTTATTAACCTCAACAATGTTTAGCTAGCAAAAAATAGTGCTATAACTTAATCTTTTCCACTCAACGTTAACCGCTGGATTTAATCACCGGTTTTGGTAATGTAAGCTTTACTAGCTTAATTTGTACTTAACATCTATAAACTAGACCCTTTGAACCTATTAAAGGTATTGTTTGCCATGGAAATATTTATCAGGTATGACTAATTCATGCAAAGCGGAGGCTTTTTATTAGGCTATGCAAGGTAAAAATAAAAAAGCCGTCTTCACAAAGGAGACGGCTTTTCCCATTTCAGAGAGTATTATACAGGCACTCTACCAATTATTAAGAGTCTAAGTCCAAGAGGTACTTAACTAAATTTTGGTAATCTTGTTCAATGTTATTACGATCCAATTTAGTCGCATCAATTTTATATTTACCGTTGACAATAATGGTAGGTACACCAGTCAAAACACGTTTAGCGCTCATGGCATCTTGATTTTTTTTCATTGATTTAGCTTTTGCGTTAACCGTAAAGCTTTTCATTAATTTATCAAATTTATCACCATCTGCACCATTTAATACAAACAGGTTTCGTAAATCTTTTTCTGAGGTAATAACCGCGCCTTGTACATGTATATAATTGAATATGGCACCAATTAACTTATCAGTATTGTCAAATTGATCTGCTGCGGCAACCGCCTTAGTGATCATTTGTTGAACTTTTGGGCTAGCAGCGCGTAAAAAATCAACATGATTTCGTTCAAACGTGGCATCTGCAGGTAAATTCTTTTTTAGGCCGTGCATAATAGGTTCAAACTTAAAACAATGGCCACAATATACCGAGAAGTATTCTCTTACTTCTTTTTTCTTAGTGACGGTTTCATTTACTTTAGTGTATTGGTTGCCCTCAGTGTATTGGGCTGCTGAAGCAGCAACTGACAAGGCTAACATGGGTAATAAAAAAAGAGATTTTAATAATGTATTCATAGATATTTCCTAAAGTAATTTGCTTAACAGCATCAATTCTTTGATGTCTGTAACGCTAAAAGTTGTTCAAACTCAGTGGTGGTTGTTGTAAAGCTGACATTTGCTCTTTAAGCATCAATATTTGTTGCTCCCAATACTTTTCCGTATTAAACCACGGAAAGCTTTGTGGAAAAGCAGGATCTTGCCAACGTTTGCATAACCAAGCCATATAATTAACTAGTCGCATTGTTCTTAGTGATTCTACCAAGATAAGTTGTTCAGTTTCAAATGTAAAGAACTCGTCATAGCCCATTAATAATGTATCAAGCTGTAACAATTGTTGTTGTCTGTCGCCAGAGAGCATCATCCATAAGTCTTGAATAGCTGGTCCAGTCCGACAATCGTCTAAATCGACAAAGTGTGGACCTTCATCACGCCACAGAATATTACCAGCATGGCAGTCACCATGTAAGCGAATTTGTGTCATGTTATTAGCGGGCAAATATTGCTCAACCGCCACGGCAATAACTTGGTCTAAAATAGTTGTAAAGGCGGTTAATAAACCCCGAGGCACATAATTAGACTGTAAAATGGTTTCCCTTGCCTGTAATAACAGCTCATCGGTATTAAAGCTGGGGCGGTACTGAAAGTTAGCTTGAGATGATACCGCATGAATACGACCAATAAAACGTCCCATCCATTCTAACTGGTCAAGGTTGTCAACTTCAAAAATACGGCCACCGCGACAAGGAAACACGGTAAAATAATAACCTTGATATTCAAATAGGCTTTTGCCATTAACTTGTAAGGGCGCAACAATCGGCAATTCTTGCTCTGCTAGCTCAAACGAGAACTGATGTTCCTCATAAATATTCTCGAGTTGCCAGCGTTGCGGCCGATAGAACTTGGTCACATATTTAACTAACTTATCATCATGAAATTGATAAACACGGTTTTCATAACTATTAAGTGCTAAAAGACCACTATCAACAGTAAAACCAGCGCTTTCAAGACCATCAATAATAAGGTCTGGCGTTAACGCACTAAAATCAAAAGAGGCCATTAACGTTTATTAAAAAATCGGCTTTCTTGCTCGATTTTAACCTCAGTGTCAGAGCCTAGTTGCTCAACCGTAAAAATAATATCTGTCATGTATTGTTCCAATTCATAAGGGTCCACAGAAATACTCATGGGTAAAGTATACACTGTTGCTGCCTTAACCGTGACTTGTTGTTTGCCATGCCATTGGGTGTTGTTAATACCTTTTACTGATAATTTATACGTGTTATCTGTTTGTGACATATTAAGAATTTTAAGGGTATAAACATTTTCAATATCACCATTAAAGTTTTCCTTAGCTAACTCGGTTCTATCACGGCTAATATCTAACGATAAAGGGACTCTATTAACAATCTCAAGGATCAACATCGTACTCATTATCACCAATAATAAGGCGTAACCGATAAGTTTAGAGCGAACTTTATTTACTGTTTTACCTTTTAATTCATGTTCGGTGGTATAGCGAATTAGCCCTTGTGGGTAACGCATTTTATCCATCACGCCATTACACGCATCAGCACAAGCGCCACAATTAATACACTCATACTGCAAACCATTACGAATATCTATACCTGTTGGGCACACATCAACACATAAATTACAATCTATACAGTCTCCTAACCCTAAGGCTTTAGGGTCTTGCTTGCGCCCTCGCGCACCTCGGCTCTCACCGCGTATATTGTCATACGTGACGGTAACGGTATCTTTATCAAACATCGCTGATTGAAAACGTGCATAAGGACACATATGTAAGCACATCGTTTCTCGCATCCAACCTGCGTTGCCATAAGTAGCGAAAGTAAAAAAAGCTAAAATAGCGGCCATTGTCATACTTGTTTCAAGTGTTAACACATTAACGACTAAGTCTTGCATGGGCGAAAAATAACCGGCAAAAGTAACGGCGGTTAACAATGAAAAAATCAGCCAAGCACCATGCTTGGTTGATTTACGTATGACCTTATTAGCGTTGATCGGTTGTTGGTCTAATTTACGTCGCTGATTAGCAGTACCCTCTATTTTTTCCTCAAACCAAATAAAAATAAATGTCCATACGGTTTGTGGACACATGTAACCGCACCAAACACGACCAACAAAGGTGGTAACAAAAAACAGTAAAAATGCCGCTAAAATAAATAACCATGCTAATAAGGTTAAATCTTGCGGCCATAAGGTTAAATTCCACAGCGTAAAACGTTGTTCACTAATATTAAACAACACTGCTTGCTGACCATTAAATTGCAGCCAAGGCACAATCAAGAAAAAAGCAAAATACACTAGGTTCATGCGCTGACGTAAGCGTTGAAAAAAACCAGACACTTTTCTCACATAAATTTGATCACCTGGCTTGTAACGTTCTTTGCCTGTATTTTTACTACCATGAATTTTGATGTTTTTAATGGGGATATGCTGCTGAACACTAGCCTTATCAGGCTTAGTACTTGAGGATGATTGGTCGTTTGCTCTCACGATAAATCCTTAATAAACAGTAAATAATGAATGACAGGGTATTAGCTATTAACACAGGAACGCTAATTTTATTAAGAAAAAAAGACAATAGCTAACAATATATTGTCTAATAAAAGGTAATTAATATAAAATAATATTACGTTATTTATTATATGTCATATTATGAAGCATTTATTATTTTTAATCGTTGCTGCGTCGCTATATTTACATTTTTATCCTAATGAAAAGGTTACGACTTTTTTTAATGAACAAAAGCAGTTACTACTTGGTCAATTTGATGAAATAACAGACACTAAATTACGACTTAAAGCTGATAAGATTTATGACGACTTGGCTGATGACCTTGGTAGTTTTTCAGACAAAGAAGTTGAACGTTTGAAAAAAATATCCACCTCCCGTGTCAATGTAAAAGAATTTTATTTTACTATTTGTCAAACCCATAAACGCGATATTGTTTTTCATATTAACAATGAGAAAAAAGTGTGTGAAACCATTAGTCGTTATTCAAGCATGCTTTAGTTCACTTTTCTGGTTTAAGTAGGCTTTAATCGCTGCAATAGCGTGGCAAATTCGTTGCCAGTTTGCCTCTGTTCTTCATGTTGGCCTGAGCGAATATGCCATACACCATTTACCATCACATCATGTACTGGATTTTGTTGGCTAGCAAAAATCATACTGTCGAGTAAGTGCTTAGGTGCGTTAGCAAACAACTTGGTTTGCTCGCTATTAAGAACCAATAAGTCAGCTTGTTTACCAACAGCTAAACAACCTGTATTGCTGTTGGTGCTTTGCGCACCTCCCCGAGCTGCCTGTTGCCATAAGTTTTGCCCAACTGAGGCCTGTTGCTCAGTGGCTAAAATAGCTCGCTGTTGCTTAATAAGTCGCTGTGCATACTCAAGCCAACGTAACTCTTCAATAGGGTTCACTGAAATGTGGCTATCTGAGCCAATAGCAATGGTGCCCTGCTCTGCCAAAAATTCAGTGGTCGGAAAAATACCATCCCCCAGATTAGCTTCTGTCGTTGGACATATACCGGCAATGGCTTGAGCGGCAATCATACCCTGCCTTTCAGATTGAGTAATATGCGTAGCATGAATTAAACACCAGTGACGATCCAAAGTGACATTGTCAAGCAACCATTGCACTGGTCTTTTGCCGTAATATGCCAAACAATCGTCTACTTCTTGTTGTTGTTCAGCAATATGAATATGAATTGGCGCCTGCCTATCGAGCTGCCGCACGTGCTTAACGGCACTTAGCAATGAAGCTTTATCCACGGCACGTAAAGAATGCGGGGCAATACCAATATTGGTATTTGAAAAACTTGCGCTTAAAGCGAAGCAATCACTTACTAACTGATTAAATTGCTCGATTGAATTAATAAAACGCTTTTGCCCTTCTGTCGCAGTTTTCTCGCCAAAACCGCTGTGTTGGTATAGCACTGGCAATAAAGTTAAACCGATACCCGAGTCTTTTGCCGCTGCAAAAATAGCATGAGCCATGGTCGCTAAGTTAGCTGTGTTGTTTTTATAGGTGCAGCCATCGATATCATGATGTAAGTAATGAAATTCGGCAACGCGGGTATAGCCCATTTTTAACATTTCAATATACAGTTGCTTGGCAATATTTTTCGCATCAATGTCTGTTAACTGACCAAGAAATTGATACATTATTTTACGCCATGTCCAGAAACTATCTTGCCCTTCACTACCTTGCTCACTAAAACCTGCAAAGGCGCGTTGAAAAGCATGCGAGTGGCAATTAACCATTCCTGGGATTACAGTACCATTAGCAATTTCAGCACCATCAGACTTGCCTGCTTCGATTGCAGTAATTACGCCCTGCCTAATTGTGATAGTTTGCTGAGCGGCCCAACCATCGTCTAACAAGATATTTTCTGCGTATAATTTCATATTGCCTACTTTAACTTTATCTATATCTCTACATTTAACGTTGAATGTTTGCTAGGGTAAGCGTTATTGTCGTTGAGCATAATCAGCTAAACAGTTTACAAATGCTTTCAGTTTACTTTTAACTTGCGCTGCCTTTATTTCATTATAGTGATCACTTGGCTCATCCATATAGGTATGTTGTGATAACTCTAATTGCACCGTATGTATGTTTTCTTCTGGTTTACCAAAACCTCTGGTAATAAAACCACCTTTAAAACGACCATTAGCAACGCTAGAGTATGGTGATAAATCAAGCTGCATAATTTCAGCCATTAAATCATCACTGCAACTGGCACCATTTGCACTGCCAAAATTAAAATCAGGCAACTGCCCCTCAAAAAAACGTGGCACTTCAGATAAAATAGAATGAGCATCCAGTAACACCACCTTGCCAAATTTAGCTTTCATTTGCGCTAAATTATCTCGTAATGCTTGGTGATAAGGTTGCCAATATAAAGCGATTCTTCGCTGAATTTCGGTATCATCAGGCTCTTGCCCTAGTTTATAGAGTGGTGATAAATCAAACGCCGTGGTAGGACACAATTCCGTGCTATTAGCTCCGGGATATAAATTGACGCCATCAATATTCCTATTTAGGTCAATAACATAACGACTGTATTTAGGTTTAATCACAGAAACACCCAAACCTTGAGCAAAGTCATAAAGCTTGTCCATGTACCAATCGGTATCAGCTACATGTTGGGCTTTTTCGGTCATGGTTTGCGCAATTTCTTCAGGAATTAACTGACCATTATGCGGCATGCTAATTAACATCCCAATATCACCTGTGACTAAATCATAACTTTCATTCATGCTTTACCTCGCTGTGTCGCATTATTTTGCATGCTAACTAGCCTTTCCTTCTATATAGCTTAGCTTTTAATAGCCTAACTTTTTAATAGCTCGCCATCAGACTAGCCTAGCTTATAAAAACTTAGCCACTGAACCTAGTCATCTAACCTAGCCCCTATGCCTAGCGATAGAATACGTATTCGCACATTAATTGTATATACAAGTGGTTAATAAAATAAATTATTAACCGTAAAGACAAACTAACAAGCTAAGCAAGGTGTTGATACGGTCATAAGTTTAGTCTTTTAGATATGCTTATTTGAGGAACTAAAAATAACTAAGCTAGCTCACATTAAGAATAATCAGGGAATGGTTTAAAAGTTCCCAATAAATTCTATGAGCAATCTTAGCAAACCCAAAAAACACCTCACCTTGCCAATAGTTAACAAATCTTCGATAACTGAACTCTATCTTAGTTAAAAGTAATCATCACTCAAACCAATCTGTGGCGCAAACCAACCCATGGCGTAAACCGAATAATAGCTAAAAAGTAACTATTACTGAAAATACTTAAAAATAATGATAGCTAAAACCTATCAAAACAATAGATTTAATAAGTTTTACAATAGAAACTTCAGCTATCATAA
>MDSY01002495.1_pt1 | contig 15320 bp, 12 predicted proteins | sample 811131 | NCBI WGS metagenome assembly MDSY01 (sample SAMN05326643, study PRJNA326480) | marine metagenome | isolation source: seawater | place: Atlantic Ocean: South West | collected 2010 | reverse complement strand
TGCCGAAGCACAAAGAAGAAAACAACAGCAAGAACAACAAGCTGCCGAAGCACAAAGAAGAAAACAACAGCAAGAACAACAAGCTGCCGAAGCACAAAGAAGAAAACAACAGCAAGAACAACAAGCTGCTGAAGCACAAAGAAGAAAACAACAACAAGCAGCAGAAGAGCAACAAGCTGCTGAAGCACAAGTAAAAGAACAAGAACAAGCTGCTGAAGAAGCACAAATAAGAAAAGAGGAGAAACAAAAAAAACAGGAAAGTTTAAAAAGACAAGCAGCAGAAAAGAAAAAGCTGGAAGCAGCTAAAGAAAAACAGATAAACAATAAAAAAAAGGGTGGAAAGTAACCCTAGTATTTAGTCCTATTTAAATAAATTTGTTTTGCTAATGACATTGCATTTTTAAAAGAAATGAAACTCGCCTTATTTTTACCAGCTATATCATATGCAGTTCCATGATCTGGTGAGGTGCGGATAATTGGAAGTCCAGCAGTAAAATTAACTCCTTGATTTTTACTTAATATTTTAAAAGGTATTAAACCTTGATCATGGTACATACCCAAAACACCATCATAATGTTTATAATTTCCACTTGCAAAGAATCCATCTGCAGGAAATGGGCCTAATACATTAAACCCTTTTTCTGATGCTTGGTGAATAGCTGGTTGTATAATCTTAAGTTCTTGTTTTCCTATTAGACCTCCATCACCAGAATGAGGATTAAGACCTAATAGACCTATTTTCGGGTTTTTTATTTGAAAATCTCTTTTTAAAGCCTGGTCCATCAAGGTGATTTTATTTAAAATAGCACCAACTGTAATTTCCTTGGACACTTGATCGATTGACAAATGATTAGTGACAATTCCTACCTTTAATTCTGCATAAGCCATAAGCATTAATGAATGGTTATTGTTGGTAATACTAGTAAAGTATTCGGTATGGCCATTGAAATCAAAATTATCTCCCTGGATAGTCTTTTTGTCAATGGGTGCTGTTACAATAACATCAATAAGATTTTTCACTGCATGTTCGCTAACTGTACTTAAAGATTCAAATGCAACTTGACCACTTACTTTCTTTGGTTGGCCAAAATCAATTTTAAAATTTGAATTCCTTAATTTGAAAATATTTATGACTCCAGATTTAGCTTCGCTCGGATTACCAATAATATTTATATCTACTTTTATATTCAAATGGTTCAAATAGAATTCAATAATTTCAAACTCAGAATAAATGATTGGAATAATATTATTTAAACAATCTTTTTCTGAAAGTGTTTTTAATATAATTTCTGGCCCAATACCGTTTGGATCTCCAAGAGATATCCCGATTTTAATGAATTTGTGCATTTGGAACGATTATTGACAAAAATACAATTAAGTCTATATTTATTGTTAAAGGAGTTATTAAATATATTTAAATGATGAGAATTATGGTCCTTTTAAGTAATTTTGAATAATTATGTTTTTAAGAATTTTTTGCTTTTTATTTTTATTAATGCCCGTATTTGTTTGGGGGTCTCATAACAGAGGAGGTGAAATAACCTACATCCATCTTGGGGGGCTAACTTATGAATTCACCATAACTACATGTACTGATTTGGGTTCGGTGACTGGAACAGACAGACCAGAACTATTCCTAGACTTTGATTTAGGGACTTCATTCGCCCAAAGAGATACTCTTTTAAGAGACTCTCAATTGCCATTATCCCTTAACCATAAAAAAAATATTTATATTGGGATACATACTTTTACTTCTACTGGTTCCCATAGAATAACTATGGAAGATCCGAACAGAAATGCAGGGATTTTGAATATTTGGCCTGGTGGAAATAGCGATGATGCGGTTTTTGCCTTAGAGACTTTCTTGATAATATCCCCTGTTTTAGGAGCTTCAGGAGGAAATAATTCTGTGCAGTTTACAGAATGCCCATGCCCTGCTGTAGGGTGTTTGAATAGACCTTATTGTTACAATCCAATGAGTTATGATCCAGATGGCGACTCTTTATCTTATGAATTGGTAGTTCCTCTTGGTCAAGATGCACTTCCTCTACTTTTGGGGAGTTATTATGTTTTTCCAGATGCTATAGGAGGTGGTAATTTTACTATTGATCCGGTTTTTGGAACTGTTTGCTGGAACAACCCTTTGATGGTTGGTGAGTTTAATTTTACAATTTTGATATCTGAATGGAGAAATGGCTATAAAATAGGTTCTGTTATTAGAGATATTCAATTGACTATTAGTAATAACTGTAGCAATAATCCTCCAGATATTGTTCCAATTGATGATACGTGTGTTAGAGCCGGAAGCACTCTAAATATTAATATTCAAGGTACAGATCAAGACTTGGATTTTATTACCCTAATAACAGCTGGACTTTCTTTTAATTTGAATAACTCACCATCTGTTTTTTCTTCTGTTGCAACAAATGGTGTTGCAAACGGAATCTTTCAGTGGAATACCAATTGTAGTCAAATTCAACAATCGTCTTATCAGGTATTAATAGAATTAGAAGATAATGGTATCCCTGTTCTTTCGGATTATGAAGCATTTAATATTGAGGTTAGGCCTCCGGCAATAACTGGGCTAATTGCATCTCCTCTAGGAAATTCTATTCGTTTGATATGGGACAAAGCTATTTGCTCAAATGCACTAGGATATAATATATATAAAAAATTGGGCACTATTAACACATACGAAGAATGTTGTCAATCATCAAATTTGTCGAACTACGGAGTTTCTCTTGTCCATCAAAGTGTTTCTAACAGTGACACTACTTTTATAGACTTTGACTCACTAGAAATTGGTAACTCATACTGCTATTTTGTCACTGCTATTTATGACTTTGGTCAAGTTGAAAGTTGTCCTTCAGATACAGCCTGCTCAATAGTACAAAATGAAGTAGCAATTTTAACAAATGTGAGTGTTGTTAGAACAGATTCTTTAATAGGAACAGATTCTATAAATTGGATTAATCCAAATGAACTAGACACTAATCAATATCAAGGCCCCTATCACTATGAAATAGCCAGCAGTAATGGAAATATAATTCAGCAATTTTTACCGAAAAACTTCTTGTATCAACTAGAAAATAGCTTCAGCACCTTAAATACAAACACTTTAGACACCAATAGAAATTATAAAGTTGGTCTATATTATACATTCTTAAATTCGGATAGTCTTGTTGGATATAGCAATCCTGCAACAAGTGTTCATCTTAGAACCATCCCAAACGATAACCAAATAGAACTTTTTTGGAATGAAAATGTACCTTGGAATAACAACATGTATTTTATATTTAGAAGCGACTCCATAGATGGTAATTATTCTCTAATTGACTCTGCTATTGGTAACTACTTTTTAGACTCTGGATTGACCAATAGAATACAATATTGCTATTATATTAAATCAATTGGAGAATATTCAGATTCTTCAATAATAAGACCACTGATTAATTTTTCTCAAAAAGCATGTGATGTCCCTTTTGACTACACACCACCTTGTCCTCCAACAATAACTTTACAAGGAGATTGTGATCTGGAAATAAATACTTTAAATTGGACTAATCCGAATAATTCTTGTTCTGATGATGCTGTGTCCTATTCTCTATATTTTACACAATTTTTAGATAGTGCATATTCACTAATTAATTTCTTTGACAATATTAAAGACACAACATTTCAGCACCAAAACCAATATAATGGAGAAAATTCTATAGCTGGTTGTTATTATTTAACAGCTACAGACTCCATGATTTACAACAATGAAAGTCTACCAAGTGACACAGTATGCTTTGACAATTGCCCAAACTATATATTTCCTAATATTTTTACACCCAACGGTGATGGAGTTAACGACTACTTCCAAGCTATAATGCCAATTAAGTACATAGACAATATAGAATTATATATTTTAAATCGTTGGGGAGAAGTTGTTTTCAAAACAATAGATCCTGAGTTTGTATGGGACGGAACTGCTGAAGAAACACAACAGAATTGTCCAAGCGGGACCTACTACTTTCAATGTTTAGTTAATAGTATTAGACTATTTGGAATTGAAACCATAGAACTTAATGGACATGTACAACTTACAAGAAAAAACATATCAAATAATCAATAAATGTTTACTGGAATTATAGAAAGCTTAGGGGAAATTACCGCAATAGAAAAAGAAGGTGAAAACTACCACTTTACAATAGAGTCAGAAATATCAAAAGAATTAAAAATTGATCAAAGTGTGGCGCATAATGGTGTTTGCCTAACCGTTGTAGAAAAAACCAAAAAAAATCATATTGTAACTGCAATTCACGAAACCGTTCAAAAGACAAATATGGGATTTTTGAAAGTTGGAAGCCTTTTAAATTTGGAAAGGTGTCTTAAAATTGGCGGAAGACTCGATGGCCATATGGTTCAGGGACACGTAGATGACACCGTTAAATGTCTTAAAGTAGTTAATGAAAATGGAAGTTGGAGATGTTATTTTACAGGAAAAAATATAGATCCTAAACTGATTGTTAATAAAGGTTCTGTTTGTATAAATGGGGTAAGCTTAACAATTGCAAATACTAAGGATAAAGCTTTTGATGTTGCAATTATTCCTTACACCTATAAAAACACAAATTTCAAGAATTTGAAAGCAAATGATTTTATAAATATTGAATACGATATTCTAGGAAAATACATTCTTAAAAATCTAAAGACTTAATCATAAATCTACAATTACTGTTATATCTACATTTGGCCATAAAACGTTCTGACCATCGGGACCAGTATGTTGTTCTAGACATACTCCGTTAAGTGCATCTAAAGAGGATTGAGCTCCCCAATTTAGAACGTCAATGGATGTTTTAAGGTAAATCTCCTTGGTTGTTTGATCCATTTCCCATTTATATTGCTTTTCAACCTCTTGCCCATTCATGTTAATCACAAGTTTGCCTGACCCATTTTCATCAATTGAAAGAATTCTTCCTGAAATGGAATCTGTGTCTACCATGGTATTAAAAAAGGAATTGACAATTTTATAATCTCTTACTTCGTCATTGGTACTTGTTGAGGCTACAGGAATTTTAAATTTCACACCTGAAATTGCAGTGCTTAAGTTGGTGCTCTCTGTAAATCCTTTTACTTCTGATGACTTAAATTTTCCGCCAACCTGAGCTTTTGCAGAATGCTTGAAAGCTGTCCATTTTATTGTTACTTCTCCAAGTGTGTATATATAATCGCTAACTGTTATTTCAGGAATTTTTTTGACAGAAACTAAAGCTCCGTCCTTAGAATTCTCTGAAGAACAACCAATGAATAAAAAAAATGCTGTTATAAATGGAATATTTTTCATTGTTCAAATTTAATCAAGATATTGTTTTTTTCAACTGTTTGTTGAGGGTTAACTTTTATCTCTTTTACTATTCCATCTACAGGCGATGATAAGATATTTTCCATTTTCATAGCTTCTAAAATAATTACAGGATCGCCTTTTTTTACCAAGTCCGACTCTTTTATAACTACATCGAGAATAAGACCAGGCATAGGGGCTTTTAAAACATTAATATTTTTTTGATTCTCTTTTTGAATCCCCAATTTTTCTATTGTTTTTTCAACTTGTTTTATTAATCGAATAGTAGAAATTTCACCATTTATCTTGACGATATAAGACTGGTCAATTGCATTTTCTTTTAAAATTTTACATTCAAATTTTTTAGAGCCGTTAGACAAAACAATTTCTTTCTTGGTATAGTTTATTTCTAATACTTTAAATTTGTCAACGTCTGTTTGACTTAAATCTAACTGTACAACACTATTTAAAATTCCTGTAATCATAACCAAAGATTAAATTAAATTTACAATTATTATAGTCTTAATTAAACATAAAAGACTCCAAGATAGATAAAAAAACATGAGTGGCATTTATATACATATCCCCTATTGCAAGCAAGCTTGTAACTATTGTGATTTTCATTTTAGCACATCTATGAAAACAAAGAATGATATGATTGACTGCATCGTTAAAGAAATGGATATCCGAGGAGATGAGTTTTCAAAAAAAATTAACAGTGTATATATTGGTGGAGGTACTCCGTCGGTAATGACTAATTTAGAATTGGATACTATTTTCAATGCGTTAGAAAAAAAAATATCTATTAGGGAAATAAAAGAAATCACCATAGAAATCAACCCCGAAGACCTTAATAGCGAGAAGCTAGAGTTTTACAAAAATATTGGGATTAATAGACTAAGTATTGGGGTTCAATCCATGAATAATGACATTTTAAAATGGATGAACAGAAGTCATGATACAAGCCAAGTAATAAATGGATTAAATAATGCTAAAGATGCAGGATTTAAAAATATAAGTCTTGATTTTATTTATGGAACACCCGGAAATTTAAAAAGAGACTACAAAGCTGAATTATTAGAAATTTTAAAATTCAATCCAACTCACTTATCTTGTTATCACTTAACTATTGAGGATGGAACATATTTTGGACATTTAGAAAAGAAAAGAAAATTAAAACGAATTGAAGATGATATTAGTCAGGACGAATTTATATGGATTTCCAAAAAATTGAAATCTAAGAATTTTCGACATTACGAGATCTCTAATTTTGCAATTCAAGGAAAGGAATCTTTTCATAATTCCAATTACTGGAACCAGTCTAGCTATATTGGATTAGGCCCAGGGGCACATTCCTTTAGGAATTCTACAAGAAGATGGAATATTTCAAATAATAGAATTTATATAAAAAATATGAAAGCTGGTGTTCCCTATTTTGAAGAAGAAGTCTTATCCCCTTACAATTTAATGAATGAGAAAATAATGCTTGGATTAAGAACATTAAATGGTTTTGATAAAAATAACTTATTTAGTATTGTAAACCAGCCTATAAAAAATGAAATTGAGAGTAAATTAAATACATTTTTAAATGATGAAACTCTTATCTCTAGTAATAATATTATTTCTATGAATCCAGAAAAATGGCTGTTATCTGACTATGTTTCAAGAGAATTATTTATTTTAAATGAATGATTATTGAATTAATAATAAATAATGAAAAAAAGAAAGCAGATCTTAATCGTCCAATTGATTTGTCACTAACCTCTAAAGTTAAAAATAGCTTTAAGGCTTGGTATGTGAATGAAATACAAATAAAAGTTGTTGAAAATGGCGACTTTGTTGGGAGTGTAAATCATGGAGGAAGTGTAAATTTTAAAGAAATACTTATTAACCCTCATGGTAACATGACTCATACAGAATCTGTTGGCCACATATCAAAACAGGAAGTATTTGTAAATAAAATACTTAGGAAGTATCATTTTTCATCTCAGTTGATTACTATTAGGCCTCAAGAAGCAACTTCAGACAGGAAAAGTGAAATTAAAGATGGCGATTTTTTTATTGGAATAGAACAAATAAAAGATAAAATAAGTCCAAATATTCAATCTCTTATTCTAAGAACACAGAATAACTATAGCCAACTAAATGAAAAGACCTATAACAATACTAATTGGCCTTATCTATCGGAGCAAACAGCAACTTATATAAGAGACTGTGGGATTAAACATCTGCTGATTGATCAGCCATCTGTGGACAAGGAATTTGACCAGGGAAAGCTTTTAGCGCATAAAGCATTTTGGAATTATCCCAATGAGATAGATAAAAATAGAACAATCACAGAGCTAATTGGAATTCCAGATGAAATTACCGATGGAATTTATCTTTTAAACCTTTCTTTAGCGAATATAGAAAATGATGCATCCCCTTCAAGACCAACTATTTACAAATTATTTTGAAATAAAATTTTGTTAAAGTCTAATTAAGTGTAATTTTATTTCAAAACCATAGTAATGAAGCTGGATGTTATTGACCTTAAGATATTAGAAGCTCTTCAAAAAAATAGTAAAATTACCAATATTGAACTTAGTAAGGTTATAGGCCTTTCTGCTGCTCCTACATTAGGAAGGGTACAGAAATTAGAGAAGTCTCAGGTAATTTCAAGCTATCACGCTACTGTAAATCATTCTAAGCTAGGATTGGGGTTTACTGCCTTAGTTCACCTATCTCTTGTTCGTCAGAAAACAGCAGCAGTTTCTAATTTTCTAAAACAAATTAAAGAAATTAAGGAGATTAGAGAGTGTCTTCAGCTTACTGGGAAATTTGATTATCAGCTAAGAATAATTACCAACGATATTCCATCTTTTGAAAAATTGTTAGAAGATAAATTAGGTATTATTGAGGAAATAGGTCAATTGGAAACTTCTGTGGTGATTTCAACCAAAAAGAACTCTAGCGTTGCGCCGCTCGATTATAAAAAAGAAATTATTCTAAAAAGATAATTTAGCAGAAACCATTAAGCTTCTTCCTGGAGCACTAATTCCAGAAGCAAAGGTCTTGTAATGAACGTCCAATAAATTATTCAACCCTAAAGACAGTTTTAAAAATTCTCTATATTGATATCCAATATGAGTATTTATAACCCACCAGCTAGGATAACCCGTTGGAGATGCTTCTAATGGATTATCCGTATTTCCTTGGCCAAATAGCTCATTAGTTTTTTCGAAGTTGAAATTACTTAAAATATGATATTCAAACTTTTTAAAAGTGTAATTCAAATTTATCTTGCCAAATAATGGAGGAATATGGCTCATGGGAACTTGATTAGTTTTTAAAACCCCTTTGGTATAGCAAAGGCTAGAATGAAGCTTCAAATTTTTAAAAAAAGTAATAGAAAGCGAACCGCTTAACCCATAAACTAATCCACTTTCACTATTTATATTTGCTAAAATTTCATAGTAATTGCTATCGTAATATATTAAGCTAGAACCATTAATTTCTAAACTTTGTTTGGTAATGGTATTGTCTAAAATTGTGAGAAAATAAGAGGATGAAAAACTAAGTTGAATATTTTTAAAGTCCATTTTCTTCCCTATCCCCACCGAAAAATTGTAAGCATATTCCGGAACCAACTGACTATTAGGAACAGTTAAAAATTGATCTTTAATAAATACTTTTCCTAAATCGTCAATATTTGGAGCTCTAAAGCCAGTACTTAGATCCAAATATAATTTGGTAGTTTCGTTGGGATAAAAATAAGTGCTAAGAGACCCATTTAGTGAATGCTTTTTTAATTCGAATCCACCAGACAAAAAATCTAAACCACTTTCATTAAATACAGCAGAAACATGATTCCAAGTATATCTAATTCCACCAATTAGCGACAGTCTATTTTTTTTCAAATTGTAACTTCCATAAATAGCTGGGTAAAAAGTATTACTTCCACCACTGGGGTATCTTGAATCTGTGGAAGAAGTTGAACTATCTAAAAGATTAACATGGTAAGCCCTGCTATTAACAGTATTGTGGTAAATCTCCGAACCATAATCTAGTTTTGAGTTTGAACCAATAGATTTTGAAAAATGAATATTAGAACCTAGAACATTAACTTTCTCAATAGAATTTTTTTGAGAAAAATTATTAAATCTCCTAGTGACCCTTGACTCTTCAATATATTGGTGAGAGAAAATAGCTCTGACATCATCAAATAACGCAGACGAAAAGTAGGATGAAAAAGAAATGGAATTTAAAAGTCGTTTCTGAGGGCCGTAATTCCATTGGGCATATTCCGGGATATCATTTAAAGTTAAGTTATTAAGCTGGTCAAACCTTTGTAGATCAGAAGAAGAGCTAAATTGAGAGTTAATAATTAATTTTGAACTAGCGTTTAGACTAAAAAGTATTTTATTAGTTAAATCAATTTGATTGAATCCAACCCCTCTTTGAACAGATGGATTGGTATTGGTAATCATAGTATCTTGAAAATTATTAAATTCTGTGTAAAAACTATGTAACCCCCAGTTTTGAAACCCATGCACTCTATTTTTACCCATGGAAACATCTCCAAATTTTTTATAAGTTATAGATGTTAAAGATGCTATTTTTTCGGATGATAAATTAAGATTAATATGGTTGGACAGCTCATTAGTTGCACTATTAACTCTTGCAAAATATAATCCAGAAACACTGGAGCTGTCATTTTTATTTAATAAAGTAGGATCTTTGGTTTTGTAGTGAATAACTCCACCAATCGCATCACTTCCATAAGAAACTGCAGAGGGACCAAAAATCACATCACAACTTTCCAAAATAAAAGGATCAACTGTAATACTATTTTGCAAATGCCCTCCCCTGTAAATTGCATTATTCATTCTAACGCCATCCACCAGCAAAAGTATTCTATTAGCCTCAAATCCTCTTATAATTGGGCTTCCACCAGCAAAACTGGTTTTTTGGATGGTTACACCATCTATTAAAGTCAAAAGTTCTGCACCAGTTGATGCGTTTGAATTTAGTATTTCATTAGATTTTACAACTTGGTGATTTAACTCTTTCATTCCAGTAGGTAGTTGTGTGGTGCTAGTGGTGCTAGTGACAAAAACTGGAAGAGATTGATCATTGTTATTGAGAATCTGAAACAGAAAGTTTTTGTCGATCAGCTCTTGTTGACTTAGTTTATAAATTTTTCCAGATAAATTAATTGAAATAGAATCGTAATTATTTTTTGTTTTTAATAAAACGCATCCTTTTCTATTGGTAGTAAATGTGTCTTTTTTAAACTGATTTTGAAATATTACATTCTTATATTTTAATTCTTTGCCAAGTTCATTAATAAAAGTTATTTTCTGGCTTGTAAAGTAAGTTATTGAAAAAAAGAAAAATAAAGAGAAATATGCTTTGAATAAATTGCTCAATCGTAAAGAGATTGTAAAATCTTAATGGAATTTAGCTTATCTGTGTTTAGTATTTCATGATAAGACATATACTTCAATAATAAATCCATAATTAATCTTCTGTTCGTAGAATTAATTTTAAAAAGAAATATATTATCAATATTCGTGCCTAATAATTTATTTAATAATTGATGGGGGAAGTTCTCTTCATTGCTAAAATTAGATTTACTGGTGAATTTACCATCCGAAAGACTAAAATAAGGGTTTTCAACTCCAAAATTATTAATTGGCTGTACACCAAAATGAATTAAAATTTCTTTAATGAAAAAGAGACCAAATACAGCATTAAAAGGTCTATGTTCAAAAGAAATAATCATTTTCTTTAGTTCTATAAATAGTTTTTCATTTTTATCTTCCGTGTGAAAAACTTTATTCAAAATCTCAGTCAATAAAAGTGCATAACCAGTTTTGCGGATGTCACTTAGAATATCTATAATGGGAAATTTCATTTCTACATTATTTCCTCTATTTACTTTTTTTTCTGGATTGTAAGCAGAGCTAAATTCAATGAAATGAAAAGGTTGAAATAAAAATCCTTGATTTTTTTTAGTGTTAATGGTAAAAACAAAAGTTGATCTTCCATATTGATTGGTTAATAAGTCTACAATAATTGAATTGTGTTTTATTTTAGTAGCTCTAAGAAATAGCCCTTCAATTCTTTGGCTCATGATTTTTTAAATGTGATTTTGAATTCAGTACCCATAGCTCGTTCTTTTACCAAGCTAATTTTTCCATTGTGATTTAAAATGATTTGACAAGCTAAAGCTAGACCAAGTCCTTTTCCTTTTGTTTTAGTGGTGAATTTTGGTTCAAATATTTTGTCTTGGATCTCTATTGGAATTCCTGGACCACTATCCATAAAAGATACAATAATATTATTTCCCTCTTGAGAAAGATTCAATTTAATATTGCCATTATAGTCCATGGCTTGTAAACTGTTTTGAATCAAATTATTGAAAAGTCTGATGAGCTGGTTTTCATCTCCAATTAATCCAAAATAACTGTCCTTTTGAAAATTCAAATTAAATTTTACTTTTTCTTCATGCTTAAATAAGTTTATAATTTTATGGATTGTTTCAATTAAATCTAATTCCTGCATTTTTCCTTTTGGCAGCTCAGCATAATTAGAAAACTCATCTGCTATTTCAGTTAATATTCGGATTTGCTGAAGCATTTTTTCTTGAAAATCCTTCAGGGTGTCTTGATTCCTCCCTTTTGAGATATCTAATGCTCTACCTAAATGTTGAACACTTAACTTCATAGGTGTTAATGGGTTTTTAATTTCATGGGCAACTTGTTTCGCCATTTCTTTCCAGGCGATTTGGCGCTCGTTTAGGGCTAATTTTTCTTTGCTTAATTCTAACTTATTAAGCATTTCGTTGTAAGCATTGACTAACACACCAATTTCATCGTTATTTTCCCAAGTGAGTCTTTCGTTGTTTTCGCCAATTTCTACACCTTTAATTTTTAAACTAATTGAAGCAATTGATTTAGTGATGTAGGTTGAAAGTAAATAGGCCAATATGACTGCACCAATAAAAAGCAATAAAAAAATTGTGAGCAATCTTTTTAAAAAATCCCATAATTCTGTCTTATTAGTGTAGTCTGAAGGGTGGTAAGAAATGTTTATTATTCCCATTTTTTGATTTCTCTTATTGTAGGCAAAAGAATAAGAATTAATATCTTCATCTATTGACTTTTTAACTAATCTTCCATTTTTTGACTGATCTAATTTTAATAATAATTCTTTATTTAAATCCCTAGAATATCGCTCTTGAAAAAGCGTGTCTCTTGTCGTAATTAATAATTTACCAGATAAATTATAAATTACAATTGGGAGATTATTAACATCTGCTATTTCTCTAAGCTTAAAATCAAAGTCTTTTGTAATAAACTCACTGATAAATGAAGGTTCTAAATCATTTAAAAAATACTGCAATGAAGAGTTTATAGTCTTTTCCTTTCTTTGGATTCTTTGAAAATGATATTGTTCGTTTTGATCTTTAAAAAAATAAAACGTTGTAACACCTATAACTACTAAAGAAAAGACAACTAAAGCAAGTATAGATATGTAAAATCTGTTTTTTAACGACGAGTAAAACCAATGCATCTAAGGTAAATTTATGCAAAAGGATTTTAAAAATTATTATTGTAGTAGTTTATCCTCCTAGAGCCTCAGCGCCAGCAACAATTTCAAGTATTTCATTAGTAATAGCAGCTTGCCTAGCTTTATTATAAAATAACTTTAAATCGTTTTTCATTTCATTGGCATTATCTGTGGCTTTATGCATTGCTGTCATTCTAGCGCCATGTTCAGAGGCAAATGAATCTAAAAGCGCTTTGTAGAGCTGGATTTTTAACGAACTTGGAATAAGTTCTTTAAGAATTTCTTCTTGATCTGGCTCAAAAATATAATCTATAGAACTTTCTGTCTTAGACTGTGTTGGGACAACCGGCAAAAATGGTTCATTAACAGTAATTTGAACAGCAGCATTTTTAAAAGAATTGTATACTAAGAAAGCTTTGTCAAAAACATTATTTTCAAAAGCTAACATTAACTTAGAAGTAATAGAAATAGAGTTTTCATAACTTAAATCATCCCAAATTGTTTGGGCATCTGTAGGTAATATCTCGTTAGTATTTATTAAATCTGTTTTCTTAAAAGCATCGAAAGCTTTTTTACCAATTGTTAAAATACTGTATTTGTTCTCAGGATTTTTTTCAATTGTTTTTTTAATTTCTTTAACGACATTATTATTGAACCCGCCACATAATCCTCTATTAGACGAAATAGCAATTAGCAGTACTTTTTTGCCCATTTCATCTCGCATCATTGGATGTTCTGTATCTCCAACTGTAGAAGAAACATTTAAAAGAATATCGTTGAACTTTTTTGCAAAAGGCCTCATTTGAATTATTGCATCCTGAGATCTTTTGAATTTTGCTGCAGAAACCATTTTCATAGCAGAAGTTATCTGCATGGTCGACTCTACAGAAGTTATTCTAGTTCGTATTTCTTTTAAGTTAGCCATTATAAATTATGCTTCGTAATTTTTAGACATTTCTGCAACAACCTTTTTAATTAGTTCTGTTACCTCATCTGTTAATTTTCCAGCTTTTAGAGTGTCTAATTCTTTCCTGTGCTTAGTTCTCATAAAGTCTAAAAAGCTTTCTTCAAAATCTTTAATTTTTGAAGTTGGTATATTGGTTAGTATCCCGGTAGAACCACAGTAAATAATAGCTACTTGTTCTTCAACAGGCATAGGAGAACCTTCATTTTGTTTTAAAATTTCAACATTTCTCGCTCCTCTTTCCAATACTGCCATGGTAGCTGGGTCTAAATCAGATCCAAACTTTGAAAATGCTTCTAACTCTCTATACTGGGCTTGATCTAGTTTTAATGTTCCAGAAACTTTTTTCATGGACTTTATTTGTGCTGATCCTCCAACTCTAGAAACTGAAATACCAACATTTATTGCTGGTCTAATCCCTGCATTAAATAAATTAGCTTCCAAAAATATTTGCCCATCTGTGATAGAAATAACATTAGTTGGAATATATGCCGAAACATCTCCAGCTTGAGTTTCTATTACAGGTAACGCAGTAAGAGATCCTCCACCTTTAACTTTCCCTTTCAAAGACTCTGGTAAATCATTCATAAGCTGAGCAATATCATCTGAGTTGTTAATTTTTGCAGCTCTTTCTAATAACCTGGAATGCAAGTAGAATACATCTCCTGGGTAAGCTTCTCTTCCTGGTGGCCTTCTTAATAACAATGAAACCTCTCTATATGCAACTGCTTGCTTAGATAAATCATCAAAAATAATTAATCCTGGTCTTCCTGTGTCTCTAAAATATTCCCCTATTGCTGCTCCGGTAAAGGGTGCGTAAAATTGCATTGGTGCAGAATCTGAGGCATTGGATGCAACTATAATAGTATATTTCATTGCTCCTGCTTCTTCTAATTTACTCACAATACCTGCAATTGTGGACCCCTTTTGGCCAATTGCTACATAGATACAGTAAACTGGTTCTCCTCTATCGTAAAACTCTTTCTGATTAATAATGGTATCAATACAAACAGTTGTTTTTCCTGTTTGACGATCCCCAATCACCAATTCTCTTTGTCCTCTCCCAATTGGAATCATAGCATCAATTGCTTTAATCCCTGTTTGAAGCGGCTCATTAACTGGCTGTCTATAAATAACACCTGGTGCTTTTCTTTCGATTGGCATTTCGAATAATTCTCCTTCTATCGGTCCTTTTCCATCAATTGGCTGACCAAGAGTATCAACTACTCTTCCTAGCATTTTTTCTCCAACATTTATTGAAGCAATTCTATTAGTTCTTTTAACCGTATCTCCTTCTTTAATATGATTTGAAGCTCCTAATAGTACTGCTCCTACATTATCTTCCTCTAGGTTCAACGCAATCCCCTGAAGACCATTGTCAAATTCTATAAGTTCTCCATACTGAACCCCGCCAAGACCATATATCCTTGCAATACCATCGCCAATTTGTAATACTGTACCTACTTCTTC
>MDSY01143618.1_pt1 | contig 15322 bp, 15 predicted proteins | sample 811131 | NCBI WGS metagenome assembly MDSY01 (sample SAMN05326643, study PRJNA326480) | marine metagenome | isolation source: seawater | place: Atlantic Ocean: South West | collected 2010 | reverse complement strand
TTTTTACCAAACAAGAACTTTTTACTAATAATTCCCTCTTCCGAATCAATAGCTATCCATACAGTTCCTACCTCGACATCAGAATCTCCTTTAGTAGGACCGGCATTTCCAGTAGTAGAAAGTCCAATGCTAGTATTGAATTTTACCCGGGCTTCCTTCGCCATAGCTTCAGCAACTTGCTGACTGACTACTGAGTGTTCTTCAATAAGCTTTTTTGGGATATCTAAAACATCAGATTTAGATTGGGTGTGATAGGCAACTAGCCCACCATTAAAATATCTGGAAGCTCCAGGTATTTTTGTTAATCGAGATGCAATTTCTCCCCCTGTACAACTTTCTGCAGTACTTAAACTCAATTTTTTTGTGATAAATTGAGCTTGTATTTTTTCTTCAAATGATGCAACATCTTCATAACCTACAAATATATCTTTAATTAAGGGTAAAAGTTTTTCCAATTCAGCATCTATTCGCCTTTCTAATAAGCCCTCATCAGATCCCTTTCCAGAAAGACGTAGACGTACACGACCTAAATTTGGCAAATAAGCAAGCTTAATGTCTTTAGGAAGGTTATTTTCCCAATCGAATATACGTTCAGAAATAGCACTTTCTCCTAATCCATAAGTCATTAGGGTTTTATGCAATATGAAAGGACGGATAAAATGACGCTGCAAAGCAGGTAATACCTCTTGAGTCATTAACGATTTCATCTCAAAAGGAACTCCAGGAAGTGAAATGATTACTTGTTTCTTTTTTTTAAACCACATTCCAGACGCCGTTCCGTATTCATTTTTAAAAATTCTTGCTTTTGAAGGCAATAATGCCTGTTGTCTGTTTTGATTATTAATAGGTGTGGTTACATATTTCTTAAAAATTTCTTCTATATGTAATAAAATATCTTTTTTTTCTTTTAAAACATCATTGAAGTAGGTACACAATGTATGTTTGGTTAAATCGTCTTTGGTGGGACCTAAACCACCAGTCATAATAACAAGTTGAGCTCTTGTGTAAGAAGAATCTAAAGCATTTATAATAGCTTCCTTTTCGTCTGCTATACTCGTAATTTGAACAATTTCAATTCCAATTTTATTTAAAGCTTTTGCTAAAAAAACAGAATTAGTATTTACAATTTGACCAATAAGTATTTCATCGCCTATCGATATAAGTTCTGCTTTCATCTTATTTGATTTTTACTGAAAAAGCTTGTATATCTTCTAAGTGACCAACTAAAACATCACTTACAGACACAGCGCCAACTCCAGCTGGGGTTCCTGTAAAAATTATATCACCTATTTTGAGCGTGAAATATTGAGAAATATAGCTGATTAAATCATCAATCTTCCATAGCATTTTTGAAGTATTTCCATGCTGAACAACATGGTCGTTAAGTTTTAAATTAAATGAAAGTGAATTTAAATCTTTAAACTCATTTTTAGGAAACCAATCTCCAATCAACGCCGAGCCATCAAAAGATTTAGATTTATCCCAAGGCATTCCATTTTTTTTTAGCTGATTTTGAAGTTTCCGTGCAGTAAAGTCAATTCCCAAGCTAATCTCGTCATAATATTTATGAGCAAATTTAGTTTGAATGTGTTTTCCAATTCTATTTATTCTAATTAATACCTCTGCTTCATAATCAATATTTGATGAAAAATGAGGAATAAAAAATGGTTGATTTTTCTGTAAGATAGCGGTGTCTGGTTTAAGAAATAATACCGGACTTTTAGGTTTATCATTACCCAACTCCTCAATATGAGAAAAATAATTCCTCCCTACGCACACAATTTTCAAAATTTCAAACTTTAGTGTTCATGGCCTTTAATCTAATCTCAGTAAGCACTTTTTTTGTATATCTCGGAAAGTCTGCATTAAGCACCCATCCAAAATAACCTGGCTCTTTTTCTAAAATATCAGTAACTTTTTTGCCTTTGTGCTTTCCAAATCCAAAACACATTTCATTTGCTTTATCAAACACAACAAAACCTGCAAAATCTACTGTTTTCCTTCTCGTACTAAATTTATTTAAAAAATCCACATTTGGCTCTAAATCATTGTATCGATCCAGTTGAGCTAATAATACATCATGAGTTGCTTTTGTGTCTGCTTGAGCTGAATGTGCATCTGTAAGCTCTTCTTTGCAATAAAATTTGAGAGCAGCAGATAGCGTTCGAGCTTCCATTTTATGGAAAATAGTTTGAACATCTACAGTTTTAACATTTTTAAAATCAAAAGAAACTTCGGCGCGAAGAAGTTCTTCAACTAAAAGGGGGATGTCAAAACGATCAGAATTAAAGCCGGCTAAATCACATCCTTTCAAAAAGCTGTAAATTATGTGAGATTCTTCTTTGAAAGTAGGAGCATTAGTTACCATTTCATTTGTAATACCATGAATTTCTGAAACTTCAGGTGGTATCTGAATTTCTGGATTAATCCGTTTCTCCATTTTTTCCTGAGTTCCATCAGGATGTAATTTAAGAATTGCAATTTCTACGATTCTATCTTTACTTATATTGGTACCAGTTGTTTCCAAATCAAAAAAACAAAGCGGTTTAGTCAGTTGAAGTTTCATAAGCTCAAATTAATAAGGAAGAGTTTCTTCCCAATTTTCTAAATATTCCGCAACACGTTTTACAAAAAGCCCCCCAGTAGCTCCATTAATTATTCGATGATCATAACTGTGAGAAAGAATTACTTTTCTTCTTATTCCTATAAAATCTCCATTTGCAGTTTCGATAACAGCTGGCATTTTTCGAATCGCTCCTATGGCTAAGATTCCAACCTGTGGTTGGTTTATTATGGGCGTCCCCATAATTGACCCAAAATTTCCAATATTTGTAAATGTATAAGTACCATCTTGAACTTCCTCGGGCTTTAAATTATTGTTTCGTGCGCGATTTGCCAAATCATTAACAGCTTTAGTCAGCCCTACTAAATTTAAGTGATCTGCATTTTTAATAACAGGAACAATAAGATTTCCGTCAGGTAATGCAGTTGCCATTCCCAAATTTATATCTTTTTTAATAATAATTTTATCACTATCCAAACTACTATTTAAAGCTGGATAATCACGTAAAGCTTTAATTGTAGCTGTAATGAATAAAGGTGTAAAGGTCAATTTTTCATTTTCACGTTTTAAAAAAGGATCTTTGGCCTTTTCACGCCAATCCCATAAATCAGTAACATCAACTTCTATAAAGGATTGAACATGGGCAGAAGTTTCTATGCTTGATTTCATGTGGGATGAAATCAACTTCTCCATACGACTCATTTCTATAATTTGATCACCTTCTGAAAAAATAGGCTTAGCTAATATCGGAAGCTTGGTGATTTTTGATTTATCTTCTTTTTGATCTGAATTCTTAGCAGGATAAACAATTCTATTATTTAAATATTGAAGTAAATCTTTTTTTGTTAATCGTTGACCTTTTCCTGATCCAGGTATTTGATCTAATTCATCTTGTGAAATCTCCTCTTTTTTAACAATATTTTTTACCAAAGGGGAATAAAAACGTTCACTATTCTCCGATGTTTGATTTACTTTGATTTCTATGGTCTTGATTTCTTCTTCCAATTCTGATGCAACTAATTCAGTTTCATCTTTTTCTTCGAAAGAAGTTTCAAGAACTGTCTTATTTAAACCTAAATCATTAAGAGATTCGTTTTCATCTTTTATAGTTTTAATAACTACTAAAACCTGTCCAACCTGAACAACTTCATTTTCTTCAAATCTCTTTTCTAATATAATACCTTCCACTTCAGAAGTTACATCAGTATCAACTTTATCAGTTGCTATTTCTAATACGGGATCATCTGTAGATACAGATTCACCAACATCTTTTAACCATTTAGTTACAGTTGCCTCAGCTACACTCTCCCCCATTTTGGGTAATTTTAAAAGATATTGTCCCATAGTATTATGTTATACAAAAGTATCAAATTTTGACTGAGAATTCAGATTTAATTAATAGATCTACAGACAAGATTTTGAATCAACTTTTTGTAATAGATGACTCAAATGGAATACGAGCCAAAATAGATCTACCCAGTGTAACTTCATCAGTATACTCTAACTCATCTCCTACAGGAATTCCTCTTGCAATTGTGGAAGTCTTTATCTGATATGGAGATAATAATTTATAAATATAAAAATTCGTAGTGTCTGCTTCCATAGTTGCACTTAAAGCAAAAATTACTTCATAAACAGAACCGTCTTTTGCCTTATTTACAAGAGAAGCAATATTTAAGTCTTGAGGTCCAACACCCTCCATTGGAGAAATAATCCCCCCTAAGACATGATAAATTCCCTGAAATTGTCCTGTGCTTTCAATCGCCATAACATCTCGAATATCTTCAACTACACAAAGTAATTTTTTATCACGTTTTGGACTAGAACAAATCTCACAAAGGTCGCTATCTGAAAGGTTGTGACAACTAGAACAAAAGATTACACCGTCTCTTAATTCTTTAAGAGAATCCGAAAGCAAGTGAGTATTTTCTTTAGGTTGCTTTAAAAGGTGTAATGCGAGTCTTAACGCTGTTCTCTTTCCTATTCCTGGTAAAAGAGCAATTTCTTGGACTGCATTTTCAAGTAGCTTTGATGAAAAATCCATGTGTAAATTTACAAAAAACTAGGTTGCCTCTACTTTCGTATCTTGGTCCCTTTAAAATTAAATAATGATTACTCCGCTATTCATCCTAAGCCTAATAATTGGTTATTTTTTTGTTCTTTTTGGTATTTCTTATTTGTTTGTAAAGGAGGATTCTAATGAAGTGTTTTTTAAAGCTAATCGAAATTCTCCCTGGTATTTAGTTGCCTTTGGGATGGTGGGAGCATCATTATCAGGAGTTACCTTTATATCCGTTCCAGGCTGGGTTGATTCTTCAAAGTTCCATTATTTTCAAGTTGTTTTGGGTTATCTTATTGGGTATTTTATTGTAGCATATTTACTCTTACCTCTTTACTATAAAAATAATGTCACTTCAATTTATGAATACCTCTTAATACGTTTCGGGAAAAGCAGCCATTATGCAGGTGCTTTCTTTTTCTTTATTTCGAGAGTTTTAGGAGCTGCATTTAGATTATTTCTCGTTGCAATAGTATTTCAAAATTTTATTTTTGACGCTTGGAATATACCTTTTGAAATTACAGTAGTAATCTCAATCTTACTGATTTGGATTTATACTCAAAAGGGGGGTATTAAGACTATAGTCTTAACTGATACACTTCAAACAGCTTTAATGATTCTTTCTGTATTGCTCTCAATAAATTATATAAATCAGGCATTGGATTGGTCTTTTTTTGATTTTCTGACTTCAAAAGAATTATCTAATTACAATGATATTTTCGTTACAGATTCACTTTTAAGTCGAAATCATTTTCTAAAATCTTTTGTTGGAGGTGCTTTTGTAACTATCTGTATGACTGGTTTAGATCAAGATATGATGCAAAAAAACCTAAGCTGTCGAAATTTAAAAGATGCTCAAAAAAATATGATCGTCTTTAGTATTGTTTTGGTTATAGTAACTGGATTATTTATGCTTTTAGGAGCATTACTATATATTTATGCTGATCAACAAATTATTTCTGTCCCAATAATGGATGGAAGTGTTAAAACTGATCTTCTATTTCCAGAAATTGCACTAAATGGTGGTTTGGGTATAACCGTTGCTATAACTTTTATCCTTGGCTTAATTGCTGCAGCATATAGTAGTGCAGACAGTGCATTGACCTCATTAACAACTTCCTTTTGTGTAGACTTTCTTGACATCGAACAATATGAAAATTCAAAACAAAAAAGCTTACGTAAAAAAATTCATATTGGAATGAGTATATTATTGATATTAGTTGTTATATCATTTAAATATATTTTAGGCCGCAATGTGATCGACGGGCTTCTTACAGCTGCTGGCTATACATACGGTCCTCTATTAGGTCTTTTTTCCTTTGGAATATTTACAAATTACAAAATAAAGGATAAATGGCTTTGGCTAGTTATATTGTTAGTATTAATTTTTATAAGCATCTTAGGTTCTTTAGATGCTAGTCTTTTAGGCGGGTATGAATTAGGATATGAATTACTTCCCTTAAACGGACTATTTACATTTTTAGGTTTGGTATTGATTCGTAGAAAGTAGGACTAAAGTACAGGCATTTTCCCATAAAATTCCTGAAGCAGTTAGTTTTTTAGCAAGAATTTTATTTTCAGTTCCAGGGTTAAAAATAAGGCGATGGGGTTTTAGCTTTAAAATAAAATTTATGTATTGATCTTGTTTTTGAGGAGCTAAGTAAAGTGAAATGGTATGAATATCTTTCTGAACTGTAAATGGGGCTACAATTTTAACATTAGTAATTTTTCCTTTTTTTATTCCCATAGGAACCACTTCTATGCCTGCCTTAAATAAACTAATCACTGCTTTAAAAGAATAGCGTTCATTATTTGGTGAAGCCCCAAGAATAAGGGTTTTATAATTTACCATTGAATCATTATACTTCCCCATGTAAAACCACTGCCAAAAGCAGCTAATACAACTTTATTTCCCTTTTCTATTTTACCTTCTTCCCAAGCCTCAGTGAGAGCGATCGGAATTGAAGCGGCAGTGGTGTTACCATAACGCTGTATATTATTATAAACTTGATTATCACTAAGTCCAAATTTCTTTTGAACAAACTGAGCTATACGTAGATTAGCTTGATGAGGAATCAGCATGTCAATTTCGTTTGGTTTCCAACCTGCTTTTTTTAATCCTGCATTAATGACTTCAGTGAAACGAACTACAGCATTTTTAAATACAAATTGTCCGTTCATGTAAGGATAATACGAAATGTCTTCTGGATCATTTTCTTTCATAATCTCAGGAATCCATCGACCCGTGCTAGGTCCGATAAGAGAGAGCTCTTTGGCGTGTTTTCCCTCAGAATGCAATTGTGAGTTTAGAATACCTATTGAATTACTTTCAGTTCGAGTCATTACAACAGCCCCAGCTCCATCACCAAAAATTACTGATATATTCCTGCCGCGTGTAGTCATATCAAGGCCTCCAGAATGAAATTCCGAGCCAATGACTAAAACATTTTCATACATTCCCGTTTTAATGAACTGGTCTGCTGTTGCAACTGCATAAACAAATCCAGAACATTGCATACGGATATCCATTGCTGGACAATCTGGAATATTTAAAGCCTCTTGCACGAGGACTCCTGAACCAGGAAAATAATAATCTGGACTGAGTGTTGCAAACAAAATTAAATCAATATCCTTAGCTATCAACCCTGAACGTTCAATCGCAATTTTGGAAGCCTTAACTCCCATTGATGAAGTAGAATCTTTACTTCCCTTAGAAATGTGACGTCGCTCTTTAATCCCAGTACGTTCTTGGATCCAATCATCTGAAGTTTCCATTATACTCTCTAAATCAGAATTCGTAACAACGTTATCTGGCAAATATTTTCCGAGCCCAATAATTTTTGAATTATACATAATTATTTAAATTATACTGAAAATTACATTTTTTTGGATAGGAAAACGAATTCCTTCAAAACAGAAGTTATGCTGGTATGTGTTTTTAAAAAATTCTATTTTATAATTTGATCACAAATAGTGTCATGTTGTCATAATTTTTGATTTTGGTATTTTTTTTGTGTTTGTTTAAATAAATAAAATAATTATGAGTACTGGAAAAATTAATGTTGCTGTAGAAAATATATTTCCGTTAATAAAGAAGTTTCTTTATAGCGATCATGAAATCTTTTTAAGAGAATTAATATCAAACGCTACAGATGCTACAACTAAAATTAAGCACTTGAGTAGTCTTGGTGAGATTAAGGGAGACTTAGGTGATTTACAAATTGAGGTTAAAGTAGATAAAAAGGCTAAAAAACTTCATCTTATTGATCGTGGTATCGGAATGACCCACGAAGAAGTTCAAAAATATATTAATGAAGTAGCCTTTTCTGGAGCTGAAGAATTTTTGGATCAATATAAAGACTCAGCAAAAGATAGTGGTATAATTGGACACTTTGGTTTAGGTTTTTACTCAGCATTTATGGTTGCTGAAAAAGTAGAAATTATAACAAAATCTCATAAAGACGAGCCTGCAGCTCACTGGATATGTGACGGATCACCAGAATATAGTCTTGAAGATTCGGAAAAAGATACTCGTGGAACAGAGATTATTTTACACATCGACAAAGACTCGAAAGAATTTTTAGAGGATACTCGTATAGGAGAATTACTTCAGAAATACAATAAATTTATGCCCATTCCCATAAAGTTTGGAACCAAAGAAGAAACACTTCCTCTTCCCGATGGAGCAGAAAAAGATGCAGAGCCTAAAAAAATAACAGTAGATAATATAATTAATAATCCAGATCCTGCATGGACTAGAAAACCAGCGGATCTTAAAGATGAAAATTATAAATCTTTTTATCGGGAGCTATATCCCATGCAATTTGAAGAACCATTATTCAATATTCATTTAAATGTAGACTATCCCTTTAATCTAACTGGGATTTTATACTTTCCCAAGCTTAATAATGATATAAATATTCAAAAGGATCGTATCCAGCTTTATCAAAATCAAGTTTTTGTAACAGATAATGTTGAAGGAATTGTTCCCGAATTTCTTACACTTCTTCGTGGTGTGATTGATTCACCAGACATCCCACTAAATGTCTCTAGAAGTTATCTTCAAGCTGATGGTGCAGTAAAAAAAATCAGTAATTATATCACTCGAAAGGTAGCTGATAAGTTGAATAGCCTCTTTAAAAAGGATCGAAAAGGTTTTGAAGAAAAGTGGAACGATATAAAAGTAGTTATAGAATATGGAATGTTAAGTGAAGATAAGTTTTATGAAAAAGCTGATAAATTTGCTCTCTTCCCAACTACAGATGGTGAATTCTTTACTTTTGATGAACTTAAAGAGAATATTAAAGACCTTCAAACTGACAAAGATGATAAATTGATTCTTCTCTATGCTTCTGATATTGATGCCCAACACAGTTACATCAAACAGGCCAGTAATAAAGGATATAAAGTACTATTATTAAACTCACCTATAATTGGACATCTTATCCAAAAAATGGAGGGAAGTAAAGAAAATATCTCTTTCGCACGAGTAGACGGAGATACTCTAGAAAACCTAATAAAAAAGAATGAAACAGTCATTTCTAAAATTTCTGATGAGGAAAAAGAAACACTAAAGCCAATTATTGAAGAGGTGGTAAAAGAAGGCGGATATACAGTCCAGCTAGAGCCCTTAGATAGTCAAGGTTTACCTTTCGTATTAACCCAGCCTGAATTTATGAGGCGTATGAAAGAAATGCAACAAACTGGTGGTGGAGGTATGATGGGAAATATGCCTGACATGTATAATTTGGTTGTAAATACTAATCATGAACTAGTAGGTCAGATTTTAAATACTAAAACAAAAAAGAAGAAGGAGCGTCTCATTCAACAAGCCCTAGATTTAGCTAAGCTTTCCCAAAATCTTTTAAAAGGAGAAGCCTTGACTCAATTCATTCAACGAAGTGTTGAATTGATTAAATAAGAAAGATTGCCTTCGGGCAATTTTTTTTTTGGAAATAGCTTAATTATAATATGATAAAACCAATTCTACTTCCAGGTGACGGTTCCATTTGTGAATTTCCAGGTGCACGCTTACGCTATTTTGAATCTTTCTTTTCAAAAGGAGAAACTAACAAATATTTTGAGCAACTTAAAGATGAAATACTTTGGCAACAAGATTCCATAACTGTTTATGGAAAAACTTATTCTCAGCCAAGGCTAACCGCTTTGTATGCGAACAACTCTTTACCTTACTCCTACTCTGGAATTACCATGCATCCACATCAAATCACACCTATTCTATACGAAATTCAAAATCGTGTACAATGTATGATTGATATTGAATTTACAACCGTGTTACTCAATCTATATCGAAACGGAAAGGATAGTAATGGATGGCATGCTGATAATGAAAAAGAGTTAGGTGAAAACCCAGCAATCGCCTCAGTGAGTTTTGGAGCAGAGAGATTTTTCCACTTGAAACATAAAAGTCAAAAAGAGCTAAGGTTAAAAATTCCCCTAACATCAGGAAGTTTATTATTAATGGAGGGAGAAACTCAAACACAATGGCTTCATCAAGTTGCTAAAACTAATAAACATAAAGGACCTAGAATCAATTTAACCTTTCGTAAAATTATTTAAAAATATCGTCAAGTAAATAAGCTAGTCGAAGACCAGCCTTTAGCAATTGTAAGCGGATCGTTTCAAAGTTTTCATAACGATATCGGTAACCTAAATTGGTGTTTTTCGGTAAATCTTTATAAATATTTTTCGTTATAGCATGAGTCTCCTCTATCCAAACAGAAATTGGGCTAGATGCGATTTGTCTTTGCTGAACTTGTGATAATCTTGGTAAGTTTTTTGATAATTCGGTATAGCTGAGTTTACTACTATCTATTAAATCGCTATCCCAAAGACGATGAAGATTTGAGATTTTACCAAACCATTTAATTTTGATATCATTTCCTCCTTTATCACTCTTTTTACCTAAATGTAAAGGCTGGTGTAAGTCTCCAATGAAATGAATTAGAAGCTTCAAATAAAATTTATTATCTTTTTTAGAAGCTGTTTTACTTTTTAATACTTTAATGCATTTACCAATAGCATGAATAATATCGCCTTTTGAGTTTTTCTTACTAGAATCATAATTCTCATCTAGTTCCATATTTACATAATGCCAAGGATTATAAGCTTTATATTGATCATCAGATTTAATCTCATCAGCATAAGTAGAAATATATGCAAGTGAAGCTCCCCCTAAAAGATCTTCCATCGCAATTTGTGTTTTTTTGGAAATATGCTGAGCAGCAACCTGTCCGACAGTACGATGACCAATTACTCCCCAATCTATTAACTCATCTGAATGAATAAGAAAACCCAAAATAACAATGAACCCAACTTTCATCTTATTTAAATATGACTTAAATTTAAACCTTATCTTACTTATAATGTCTTATTATAAAAGATTAATAATTTTATCTCAATAAAACTGTTAAAAAAACAAAAATTTTTTCAATTTTTCGTGTTACTGTTTAGCACCCTAGCTTACTGTCAAGAAATAGAATTTTCAATTCCTTCTATCCAATCAGACATCACTATTGATGGTATTGGAAATGAAAAAGACTGGAATAAAAGTGATTGGCAGTCTGAATTTTGGTTATGGAGGCCAAATGATAGCCTAAAAGCAAACAAACAAACTAGATTTAAAATTCTAAAAAACGAAAAAAATCTTTACGTTTTTATAGAACTATTTACAGATGGGATTAAATTCAGTACACCAAGCTTAAAACGTGACTTTGACACATTTGGTGCCGAAGCTATAACTCTTCTTTTTGACACCTTTAATGACGGAACTAATGCATTTTCATTTACAACAAATCCTTTGGGTTTAAAAAAAGAAGGTCTTATTTCAGGTGGAAATCAAAATTATAGAACTGACAGGAATTATTCATGGGATACTAAATGGTTTGTTGAATCAAAAATATATGATGACCACTACTCCGTTGAAATTCAAATTCCGCTCACATCACTATTCTATAATAATTCTAGTGATTTTTGGCGTTTTAATATTTATAGAGGAAATGCACAAAATAATGAATATAGTGTTTGGGCAAAAACTCCTTTAAACCAAACTATTGGAAATTTAGGGTTTATGGGGAAGATGGTTTTTGAAACCCCTCTTAAAAAAGCAAGAAATCCCATTTCAATAATACCTTATATAAGTGGTCTAGCATTTAAAGACTTTGAGAATATTAGTTCAGCTTCAAATTTTTCCTTAGGAGGAGATGCTAAAATTCCAATAGGAAATGCACTAAATTTAGATTTGACTTATGACCCTGATTTTTCTCAAGTTGAAGTCGATGATCAAGTAGTCAACTTAACCCGATTTGCAATTGCACTTCCTGAAAAACGACAGTTTTTCACTCAAAATGATGATCTTTTTAAGGATTTTGGATCCACTAGAGATGTCGTTCCTTTTTTCTCAAGAAGAATAGGTGTTGCCAAGGATTTGGATGGAAATACTATAGAAAATAAAATCATCTATGGAGCACGATTAAGTGGTAAGTTAAATTCTAATTTACGAGTCGGATTTTTGAATATTATTACTGACGAAGATGTGGAAAATGAAATTGCTTCAAATTTAAATACTGTTTTTACACTTAGACAAAAAGTGTTTGATAGATCAAATATTAGTTTATTTTTTTTGGACCGAAGAGCAGTAAAAGATTACACTTTTTTGAAAAATGAAGAAAGAAAAAATAGCGTTACTGGTATCGAGTATAACTTAGCCTCTATTGACAGTAAATGGTCAGGACGTGCTTTTTTTCACAAATCATTTACAGAAGGTTTAGATGGTGACGATCAGATTTCAGGTATGCGACTTGAACGAAATTCACTTCGCCATAAAGCTGGTATGGAATGGGTTCATGGAGGAAACGATTTTCGATCGGATTTAGGATTTTTTAGACGTACTGGATTTTTAAAACTTTCTCCAGAATACACCTTTAGAATATACCCTAAAAATGCTGATATAACAAGTTATAGTTTTACGCAAAGAGGATTTTTTGTCTATGATACTGCAAATGATTATTTAATGACAGATAGAGTCTTTATTACTTCCATTAGAAAGAGTTTTCTAAATTTTAGTAGTCTCTCACTAGATTATACAAATCGTTATATTTATTTAATTTCAGATTTTAATCCAACCCGAAGTTCAGATGGGGTTTTTCTTCCCGCTGGCTCAGATTATTCATATGGTGATTTGGAGCTTTCATACCGCTCAGACCAAAGAAAATTTTTCAATCTTGATTCTAAAATTTCTTATGGGACTTTTTATAACGGTACAAAATTTACAATAGAAAATAAGATTAAATGGAGAAAACAGCCTATTATAAATGCTAGTATGATTCTGAATTTTAATGCAATTAAATTACCTGAACCTTATACTTCTAAAAATATCTGGCTAGTTAGTCCAAAGATTGATTTTACTTTTACAAAAACAATTTCTTGGACTACTTTTATTCAATATAATTCTCAAGGAGAAAACCTAGGTATCAATTCTAGAATGCAGTGGAGGTTTGCCCCATTATCCGACTTATTTCTGGTTTATACCGACAATTACATCAGTACAGACAATTTTTCCCCAAGATATCGTAGTTTTAACCTGAAATTGACTTATTGGATAAATATTTAAAAATGACGAAACATCACATAACTTTTTTAGTAATCTTTTGTGGGTTATTAATTTTCTCTTGTGAGAGAAAAGAAAAAAAAGATTCAGATAATCTTATGATCGTTAATGGTAGCATAGATGGACTGAGAAAAGGAACCTTATACCTTCAAAAGATACAAGACACAATACTTGTCAATATCGATTCCATTCAAATCAATGGAATACCAAATTTTGAATTCCGAACACCAATTGAAACAGCAGAGGTCTTTTACCTTTATCTAAATAAAGAAGATGGAGATAGTTTGAATGATCGTATATTATTTTTTGGAGAAAAGGGAGCTATTCAAATCAAAACCCTCTTAAATACATTCGAAAGCAGTGCTAAAATAATTGGATCAAAAAACCAAGAATTACTTCAAGAATTTAATTCATTCAATAGAAAATTTAATGATCAAAATTTAGACTTGACGAAAAAATTTTACCAATCTAGAATTGAAGGAAATTCAAAGCTTGCAGACTCTTTACAACAAAAAATAGACAATCTTTTAAAGAGAAGATACTTATATACCATAAATTTTGCTGCTCAAAATACGAATGAAAATATTGCTCCTTACTTAGCATTAACTCAAGTATATAATGCAAATATTTCCTTGCTAGACTCAATAGCAGTAAAAATGACAAAAGAAGTTAGTAATTCTAAATATGGGAAAGAGTTCTTGACTTTTTTAGAACGACGACGTGAGCAAGAAAATTAAATTATAAAGCTGCAGACTTTTTCAATAATGAGTGCATCACTTTTCTGCGTTCTTGGTTAATAGCTTTAAACTTACCCTTTAAGTCATCACCACTCACGGCATTAATTTTAACCATCAAATCGTCAAAGATTTGAATGGCTTCGTCTATTAATTTTTCACTTTTTATTAAATCACCATTAGGATTCGATAGCTCCCATAAATATATCTCTTCGATAAAGTCTCCGATATCATTATTAATTTCTTTTTTGAGTAGTTTAATACTTGGCATAGTTTTTAATATAAATATATTTGAAGATATATATTTTTTTAATTGAAATTAAGAAAAGAGATTTCTTTTTTTTAACCTGAATAACTCACAAAATTTCTAGGAGTTTCATAAAGTGTCACTGCAAGTTCATGCTCTGTTTTCATATGAGGTTTTAAAGCTTCATAAATAACAATTACGATATTTTCAGCTGTAGGAATTTTATCATAAAACTCTGAAACTTCTTCATTTAAATTTTTATGATCCATTTTATCTTCTACTTCTGCTTTGATCAAGTCTTTTAAAATTTTCATATCAATCACATAACCTGTATCAGGGTTAATAGTCCCAGTAACATGAACTATTAGTTCATAATTATGCCCATGAAAATGAGGGTTGGAACACTTTCCGAAAATACTTAGATTTTTTTCATCTGACCAGTCTTTCCTAAATAATCTATGTGCTGCATTAAAATGTGCTTTCCTGCTTACGGTTACCTTCATTTTTTAGTTTTTATATAATTATAAAATCGATCAAATATGATTTTAAACCATGCGGTAAAATCCTTGGGATTATCTTTTATGGCAAAGGCAACCTTTTCAAGGTCCATCCATTTCCAAGATTCAACTTCTTTAGAATTAGTATTAGGAACATCTTCGTAATATCCAAGAAGAACATGATCTAGTTCGTACTCGGTTAAACCATTATCAAAGGGTGCTTTATAAATAAAACTGAAAAGTTCTTTTAAAGAAGTATTGAATCCCATTTCTTCTTTTAGACGACGTTTTCCAGCAACGATATTTCCCTCACCTTCTCTTTGGTGGCTACAACATGTATTTGTCCATAATCCTGGAGAATGATATTTATTCAATGCACGTTGTTGGAGCATTAATTCTCCATTTTGGTTTAAAATAAAAACTGAGAATGCTCGGTGTAATAATCCTTTTTCGTGGGCTTCCATTTTAGGCATTATGCCTATTGGGTTGTCTTTAGCATCAACTAAAATCACTTTTTCTTCAATCATTTTTATGTAAAATTACCTATAATTTTTACAAAAACCTATTGAAGTTCATTTCGCATCGGTGATTAT
>MDSY01075369.1_pt1 | contig 15322 bp, 17 predicted proteins | sample 811131 | NCBI WGS metagenome assembly MDSY01 (sample SAMN05326643, study PRJNA326480) | marine metagenome | isolation source: seawater | place: Atlantic Ocean: South West | collected 2010 | reverse complement strand
TGTTGGTAAACTTAGCATAAATAAAAACCACACCACCGAAGTGACCGGATTTTGAATCCGGCGCGTCTACCAGTTCCGCCATACTCCCTTATTAAAGTTCCTTGATTAAATGCGCTCATTTCCTCAAATCGCTTTGCTTTCTAAATAATCAATAACACACAATGGGATAATATAAAACTGTTTAGGGCGACTCTAGGGAATCGTTTTATTAGATCGAATCAAAACATGATTCTAAATGATTCATACTTGAATCAGAATGATTCTAAAGTTTTTTTATGAGTAATGAATCAACTCAATTTTAAGACCCGCTCAGTGATTCGATTTGGGAATCTAAAGGGCAATCCTCGCCCCTCGCTTCGCTCGGGTTTCTTGTGAGTAACTTACCGGGTCATTAACTGTGGAAAGGGGACCCGTGAGCTTTCGTTTTTGAGATTGGTTTTTTTTCGACCCCCTACACCCCCTATATGAGATTAACGTCCCTTATATAAGTGGGTGTATACCCAGTTCGAGACAGACAGAGGGCTTTGAAAAGATATCGGACGTTAAAAATAAATAAATTAAATTTTTAAATTAAGAAATTGTTTGACTATATCTTTATTAACCCATCGTTGCATTAATCTAGTTAAATCAAAGGTAGTGCCTATTGCAAATTCTGAAAAAATTTCAGCACATTTTTTACCAATATGATTGTGCACACAGTGTGTATGAGAATCAGAACGCCTTTTAAAAGATTTATAGTTGATACAAATCGATTAAAGTATTATGAATATTATTGATCTACTTAGAGAGATGTATAAATAAAATAAATGATAATATAAAAAATGTAATGGAATATAAATTAGAAAATATAAAAGAACAAACCAAGAAAAATTTAGCTGTTAATGAAAAAATCACTAACAAAGATGTTGTAAATATGACGTCAGTTTTAATAGCGGCTTCTAATATGTCCATTAAACATAAATTTTTACGTATATTCTCTAACTGGGGTAAGTGGAGCGCTCTTTTATTTATTATGCATTCTCATTTTAATAATGCTCTTATGTCAAAAACTGATATCGCATTACATGTACGAGGTATGAGTAGGGATGGCTCTTTAAAATGGATTGATATGTTATTAGAAACTAAATTGTTAAATAAATTTCACGATCCAAGTTTAGAAAGAGATAAAAGAAAATTTTATTTAATTCCAGATAGAGAATTAATTGAAGAGTATATAGATTTTTGTAAAGATAGAATAATCCTTAGAGCTGAGTTTTTTGAAAAATTCTCAGTTGATGATAAAACAATTGATGGTGACATTAACCACTTATTAAAAAAGTTACAGCTTGAAATAGAATAAAACTATGACTAAATACTAAGAGTTTATTCCACTATATTCTACTCTACATTTTATATTTGCTTAAACTTTTTTTTCCACTTAGTTATATTTATATTATTTTTATTAGGGAGGAAAAAAAATATGAAAATTTTAAAATACTTTATTATGTTTTCTACTTTATTTGCTACAACAATAACTTCTGCTGGAACATTGGTTGTCAATTCGGATCAATCTGGTGGAGCTGCTAAAGAAGGTTTTAACTCTTATGTTGATGCTTTTAGAGCTGCACATCCAGAAGTAACAGTGGTTGTTCAAGAATTTCAGAAAGAAGCTTATAAAACGCAAGCTCGTAATTTCTTAACTGCAGAAGCACCTGATGTTATGACATGGTATGCAGGAGCAAGAATGAAATTTTTTGTAGATCAAGGATTATTTTTAGACGTAAGTGATGTATGGGCAGATGCTGGTCTAAATGACGCATTGGGATCATCCAAAAGTTCGTCAACCGTTGATGGCAAACAGTACGGTGTTCCTTGGAGTTATTACCAAATTGGTGTGTATTACCGAAAAGATATTTTTGATAATTTAGGCTTAAATGTACCTACAAATTGGGAAGAATTTAAATTGGTATGTGCAATGCTTAAAAAGAATGACATTATTCCAATCACTATTGGTTCAAAAGCTCCTTGGCCAACTGCGGCATGGTTTGATTATATAAATTTAAGAACAAATGGATATGAATTCCATATGGATGTAACAGCTGGAAAAGTTAGTTGGGAAGATCCAAGATTAGACGCTGTATTTGCTGCATGGAGAGAATTAATTGAGCCAGGATATTTCCTTGAGAATCATCCTTCATTTTCATGGCAGGAAGGCCAAGCTCCTCAAATTAACGGTGAAGCAGCAATGTATTTAATTGGTAACTTTTATGTAAAAGCTTTTGAAAAAGCTGGTGTTGGAGATAAAATGGATTTTTTCCAGTTTCCTACAATAGTTGAAGGTGTAGCTAATGCAGAGGATGCACCAACAAATACAATGCATATTCCAAGTGGAGCAAAAAATGTTGAGGATGCAAAAAAATTCTTAGCATTTATGTCAAACAAAGAAGCAGCTACTAATTGGGCAAAATTGCGTGGCGTTTTAAGTACAAATAAATATGCAGATAAACCAACTAATAGATTTTCAGTAATGGGTTTTGAGATGCTTTCAGCAGCAGATAATATTGCTCAATTCTTTGATCGTGATTCAAATCCAGATATGGCTGCTGCAGCTATGATGGGCTTCCAAGAATTTATGGTTAAGCCTGATCGTGAAGTCAAAATTCGAGCTCGTCTTGAAAAAGAAAGAGAAAGAATTCACGGATCACTATAAGAAAAATAATATAATTTTGAGGCGGATTCATTCCGCCTCATTAAATAGAAACATTTAATAAATCATGACTTTTTGGGAACGTAATCAATTAAAGCTGGCGCCATTTCTTTTTTTAGCTCCAGCAATACTAATTTTTTTAATTTATGTAATTTACCCGATTATTGACTCGATATGGGTTAGTTTCCACGAATGGAACGGCTTTGATAAGAATGGGATTAGAAGCAATGGTAATCCTAATTGGAGATGGGTAGGTTTACAAAATTATATTACTCTCTTTTTTGATGATGAAGAATTTTATACATCTTTTTTTAATAATATTCGATGGTTAATATTTAGTTTTATAGCCATTCCTATTGGTTTGCTATTAGCCTTATTTGTAAATCAACAAATTGCAGGAATGAGATATATTAAATCTCTATTTTATTTTCCTTTTGTTATTAGTTCAGTCGTTATAGGGATGATTTTTACATGGTTTTATAATCCTAGATATGGGGCACTAGCATTTGTGTTAAATTTTTTTGGATTAGATCCAATTCCTGTATTAGCTGACGAGAGTTTAGCCACTTATGGTATAATTATAGCATCTTTATTTCCAGGTATTGCTTACACTATGATTTTATATATTACTGGACTAACTGGCGTTAATAGAGAAATAATTGAGGCTGGTAGAATTGATGGAGCAACAGGTTTTACAATGTTATGGCACATTATATTGCCGCAATTAAAAGCAGTAACATTAATATGTATTGTTGTAACTATTGTAGGATCGCTTAGAAGTTTTGACTTAATAGCGGTAATGACTGCTGGTGGTCCATGGGGAAGTACAGAAGTTTTAGCTTATAAAGTGTTTCGTGAGTCTCTATTCAATTATAGAATGGGTTACGGAGCAGCTATAGCGACCATATTATTTTTAATTATGGATATCTATATTATATGGTTTCTGATCAGATTGTATAAAAATGAAAGGTCGGAAAAATAATGTTTCCAACACCTATTCAAAATTATTCTTTAAAAGTTAATATTGCATACAGATTATTGCTTTTATTAACTCTTATAGTTTGGTTACTGCCAATAATTGCTGTTATGCTTACATCTATGAGAACATTTGATGATGTTCTCTTGGGTAATTATTGGACATTTCCAAAGGAAACAGCTTTGATATCTAATTATGCTGCTGTTTTTGAAGGTGGAAAAATGGGAAGGTTTTTTTTAAATAGTTTAATTATTACTTTGCCTACAGTGTGTGGAACTTTATTTTTAAGTTCTTTAGCTGGCTATTCCTTAGCAATGCACCGCTTTAAATTAAATTTTCTAGTGTTTGCAATGTTTATCGCGGGTAACTTTGTGCCATATCAAATTTTGATGATTCCTGTGAGAAATATATCAATAGAAATGGGAATGTATAATACGCATTTAGGGTTAATAATTTTTCATATTGCTTTTCAAACTGGTTTTTGCACTTTCTTTTTAAGAAACTTTATAAAAGATCTTCCTTTTGAATTAATCGAAGCGGCAAGAGCTGATGGAGCAACAGAGTGGATAATTTATAAAAAAATTATTTTACCATTAATCATTCCTGCATTGGCAGCCCTAGGTGTTTTAGAATTTACATTTATTTGGAATGATTATTTTTGGGCCCTTGTTTTAACGCAAGGAGATACTGTTAAGCCAATTACTTTAGGATTACAGGGTCTAAAAGGTGAATGGATAACAAGTTGGAATTTAATATCAGCTGGATCTGTAGTAGCAGCTTTACCACCTGTTATTATGTTTTTTATTCTTCAAAAACAATTCATTCAAGGCCTAACTTATGGTGCTGTTAAAGGATAAATCAATCATAAAATCATGAAAAACAAAATAGCAATAATATCCCTTCGACAACTTTTATATTGCTTAGTAATTTGTAGATTTGAAGAGTTTGGAACAGCCGGTATCACTAATAAAATAAAATCTATTTTAATTTCTATTTTCAGAAGTAAATATTCATCTGGTGAGTTATCACCTAAAATAAATTAACTTATGTCAAAAGTGCGTTGGGGAATAATAGGGCCTGGTAATATTGCCAATAATTTTGCAGATGCATTAATTTCTTGTTATTCTGGTGAACTTAAAGGAATAGCTAGCAGAAGTGAGGAAAGATTAAAAAATTTTGGAAATAAATATAACATAAATGAATCTTTTAGATTTTCTAATTATGATGATCTTTTAAATTCAGAAGATATTGATGCTGTTTATATATCTACACCACATACTTTTCATGCAGATTTAACGATTAGGGCAGCTGGTAAAGGTAAGCATATATTATGTGAGAAACCAGGTGCTATAAATTTTAAAGAAGGTCAAAAAGTTATCGAGGCAGTTCAGCAAGCAGGAGTATTTTATAAAGAGGGATTTATGTATAGATGTCATCCCCAAATAACTGCTCTTGTAAAAATAATTAAGGAAAATAAAATAGGAAAGATCCAAAAAATTATTTCATCTTTTGGTTATGATAAGGGCAAAACATTACCAGAGTCTAGGTTGTTTCAAAAGGAGCTTGCGGGAGGCGCAATACTTGATGTTGGTTTATACCCCGTTTCTTTTTCACGTTTGATCGCAGGTTTGGCTAATGGAAAAAAATTTATCAATCCCAAACATATAACTGGAAATGCTATAATAGGGGAAACAGGTGTTGATGAAGTATCACATGGAATTTTAGAATTTGAGAATGATATTATTGCAGAAGTATCAACAGCTATCAGAGAAAAAATGATTAATAATGCTGTAATAATAGGTAATGAAGGAAGAATTGAATTAGATCAACCTTGGACACCGGGGAGAAATGGAGGGCCTTATCACTCTACGATTAAAATATACAAAAATGATAAAGTAGAAAATATTGATTTTAAAGGACCTGAACATCTATTTTTTTTTGAAGCAGAATTATCAAGCCAAACTATTATTAAGCAAAAAATTGAAGTCCCTTATCCTGCAATGACATGGGAGGACACTCTAGGAAATTTAAAAACATTAGATCAATGGCGTCACGCTGTTGGCTACTCATTAGATAAGGATTAAAAATGTATTATGACAAAATAAAAGGATTGGATAAAAAAATATCAAAACTCATTATGGGAAATGATAATCAAACTGAATTTGATTCTGCGGCTAAATTGTGGGATCATTGGATAACTGTTGGAGGGAATGCTTTTGATAATGCGCATCAGTATGGAAAAGGTTCAATGGAAACTCTTATGGGTGACTGGCAAGAAAAAAGAAACATACGAGATGATGTAGTTTTGATTGCTAAGGGTGCTCATACACCGAATTGTAATCCGATATCTATACCAATACAGTTAACAGAATCCTTAGATAGATTAAAAACTGATTTTGCAGATATTTATATAATGCACCGTGATAATTTAGATATTCCTGTTGGAGAGTTTATTACTGTTTTAAATAATGAAGTTAATAATGGACGAATTAAAATATTTGGAGGATCTAATTGGACTCTCGAGCGTTTCAAAGAAGCGAATGAGTGGGCTGAGAAAAATAATATGCAAGGTATGACTATATTAAATAATAATTTAGCTTTATCAAAAATGAATAGACCTCTTTGGACAGGATGTGTTTCTTCAAATGAGGAATTAATTTTAGATTATTTGGAAAAAACTCAAACAGCTCATCTTGCTTGGTCAAGTCAGGGAAGAGGATACTTTCTTCCTGAGGATTTATGTCAGATCATAGAGGATCAGATAACAAAGAAAGAATCTGTATGGCGAAAACCAGGAGAGCATTCAAGCGGACCCTTAAGTTGTTATGATAGCAAAGATAATAGAGAGAGAAAAAAAAGAGCTATTAAGTTAGCTGAAGAGTTTAGTGTAACTCCTCAGAACATAGCTGGAGCTTGGCCTTTAAATCAATCATTTCCATCTTTTGCATTAATTGGACCAAGAACAATTGATGAAATAAATACTAGTTTGCCGAGCTTAGATATTCAAATATTAAAAGAAGATGTTGATTGGTTAAATTTAAAAAAACAAGAAAGGTTAAAAATATGAATATAGAAAAAATTTCATTACAAGTTTATACTGCACGTAATTTTAAACCCTATGATAATATTTTAAAATTTTTATCAGAGCAGGGAATGAAGAAAGTAGAACTTTTTGAGGTTGAAGCCTTTCCTGAAACAAAAGAGCTTTTAGATAAATATGAAATGAGTTCCCCGTCCTCTCATATTGGCTTTTCTACTTTAGAAAATGCTAAATTACTTATCAGGAATTTAAAAGAATCAAATATCACAACTGCTATAGTTCCTTCTCCAGTGGGAAAACCTGGAGGTAAATTTTCCTCTCTATTTGATAAAACAGAAGAGGAGTGGAACGATTTTGGTAAATCATTATCATCCTACGTAAATATTTTCCAAGATAATGGTATTCATTTAGGTTATCATAATCACTCTTTTGAGTTTAATCCTCTACCTAGCGGTAAGATGCCGATTGAGTGTATTTTAGATCACAACGAAGATTTAAAATTTGAAATTGACTTAGGGTGGACAGTTGCTGGTAAAGCTGATCCAATTTTTTGGATTAAAAAATATGCTTCTAAAATTATAGCATGCCATCTAAAAGATTTTACTTCCAAAGACCTTGATTTAATTGAGCATGATTCGCAGTGTGCAATTGGAGATGGATTTATTGATTGGAAAGAAGTTTTATCTGAAGTTACAAAAACAAATTGTAATATTTTTGCATTAGAGCATGATAATCCAAAAGATTATAAAGAGTATGTTACTAAATCTTTACAATTTTTAAGCTCTTTGGAGGTTTAAATGAATATAGGAATTATTGGATGTGGTAACATCTCCCCTGTTTATTTTAACGCACATAAACTTTATAATAATTTCAAAGTTACCGCTTGTGCTGATATTAATGAAACTGTTGCAAAAAAAAGTGCTAGTGAATTTAATGTTTCTTTTCAAACTATTGATGAAATTCTAACTAATCCAAGTATCGATATCATTCTTAATTTAACTATTCCCTCAGCGCATAAAGAAATTATTATCAAAACTTTGAATGCAGGAAAGCATAGTTATTCAGAAAAACCTTTGGCAATTAGTTTTGAAGAGGGCAAAGAAATTTATACATTAGCTACCGAAAAAAATCTTTATGTCGGGTGTGCACCAGATACTTTTTTAGGAGCTGCTGGACAAAAAGCAAGAGAACTTATTGATGATAACAAAATAGGAAAAGTTGTTTTGGGTACCTTTAATGTCATGTCACATGGGATGGAGCACTGGCATCCCAATCCTGATTTTTTTTTCAAACCAGGTGCTGGACCAATTTTTGATTTAGGTGTTTATTATATAACCCAATTGGTAAATCTATTAGGTCCTGTTGAAAGCATTATAAGTGTGAGTGGTACAGCAACTGATGAAAGAACAATAACAAGCGAGCCAAGAAATGGTGAAATAATTAAAGTTGAAACTCCAACAACTTTAATGGGTGTTCTTAATTTTAAAAATAAAGCAAAAGTACAATTATTTGCTTCATGGGATGTGTGGAAACATCAACATTCAACAATAGAACTTTATGGACTTGATGGATCTATGACAATTCCTGATCCTAATTATTTTGGTGGAGATTTAAAGGTTTCAAATAAAAATTCTGACTGGGAAATTATTGATACATCAAAAATGTTATTGGGAGTTCCAAACAAAGAAAAAGGTGAGAACATGAGTGCAGCTAAAGTAGTTGCAAATTATAGAGGGATTGGTCTCTCAGATATGGTTGATAGTATTAAAAATAAAAACAAAGCACGTTGTTCAATTGATTTAACTTTGCATGTATTAGAGATTATGGAAGGGATTTTAGTCTCGGCAGATAATAAATCTTTATATGTAGTATCCACAACTTGTGACCAACCTAACCATTTAAGTGAGGAAAAAATAAAAATCCTTAAGAGCTAGCTAACTAAAATTACGCACATATTACGAAAGAACAATGTTACACGAAAAAGAAGTGTGTATATACAGTTCGAGACAGAAATGAATTGGGAAAATCAAGGTATTTGGCATATTGATCATATAATTCCTATAAAGTATTTTGATAGTAACTATGATTTAACTGACGTGAAGATTCAAAAAATTGTTTTTCATTATTTGAATCTTCAGCCAATGTGGGGCAAAGAAAATATAGTTAAATCAGATACAATATCTAAAAATATTGCCAAAAAGAAAATACTTCAGATTAAAAAGGCATTAAAAAAAAATATTATAAAAATTTTATAAAAAAAAATTATATACTCTCAATAATTCCCTCTTCTTCAAGTAGCTGTTTGGCTCTAGCTATTTTTATAGATTTATTTTTAGCGTTTAGTTCTTCTTGGTCCAGTAGGTCAAACCAGAATAATGATTCCCCCGCACTTGTTGTCTGCCAAAAGCCTACTCTCTTTCTTGAGAAACAATAATCCTTAATAAATTTATCAAAATCAGAAAACTTTGATCCATAACCAGAAGAAAAATTAATATATGAATAACGATCTAGGTCTTCATAGGTTAGTTCTCCCTCTCTTTGAGGTTGCTCTTCACTATTATTCTTCCACCACTCGTTAAATCTACTGCTATGTGATTGCCCTTTGTCTCTTTTATTTATATCGTAACGATCAATATTTTGTATTCCGGCGTTTGCTAGTTCTTCACGAGTTAAGTAGCTTGCCTCAAGAACCTCGTCTCTATGTATCTTTCTATCTGGATCACTGGCTTTCTGTTCTTCTAGAAACTTAAAGACTTTATTATTGGTCATTTGATTAACGAGTTCATCTTCCTCAACTTGTTGATCTGTTTTTATATCTTTAATTTTCTCTAATACCGATCCGTTACCCTCTGACCAACCAACTGCCCACCCATATCTATAGGCTTTCATAAGTTGAGTATCTTCTTCTATCTCAAAACTTGGAGCCATTTTCTCTGCTCCTTCCTCAAGTGCTTGGATATATTTATCACAATCATCAATAGCGCTAGGGAATTGATTCCTAAATTCTAAATCAAATTCTTTTACCCAGTTGTGTTGCTTCTCAATCTTCTTATCTCGAGGCGATTTTTTAAGTTTAGTCTTCTTTGTTTTAGCCTCTGCTTTCTTGCCTTTACTTTTTTGCTTTGTCATCTTTTAGTTCCTTATATTTGTTTGTGAAGTCGTCAAAATCTTGATCTAGTTTCTTAATGGCTAGATAAGTTTTAGTTGCAATTACTTGTCTTTCTAAAGACTCAACATAACTGTCCGTTGCCTTTATTTTATGTAATTGAGTTCCTAGCTTTCTGATAGTCTTCCTATCCTCAGCTTCTCTTTTGAAATGTTGTCTTCTATCTTCGTTAGACATATTCAAAATAGTTCCTCTTTTAAATTCTTCTCTGGCACTAGGTTTTCTTAAACTAGCCGGATAAAGATAATCTGCTCCAAATATATCAATATCATCATCAACCATTGTAAGCCTCCTGTTGTTTTGCGAATGTGATTTTAGATACTTTTTTAGTATCAATAAGATTGTCCAAGTGAGCCTCAATCGTATCCATATTATTACGATATTGTTTCCACCATTGATGATTTTGTACACACCAAAAACGGATTCTTTTTCCGTTAGGTTGCTTAACGCCCTCAGTAGATACTCTAAAGTTTAATTCATTATCTTTGACCCAACGCTTGATATGGTTTGTCTTCCACTTTTGAAGTGGGTTCATATCGTCAGCTATGGCGTAACGAACAACCTCATCAAATCCTTTTTCAATATTAAAGAGATCTTTTTTAAAACAATCTAAAGTTTCATCTTCTTGCAATCTATCTAAATACTTAAAGTATTGAGGCTTACTAGATTCAATCAGCTCTTCTTTTGCCAATGTAGTAGGGGCATGGTGTCTATCAAAACCTTTTGATACTTGGTATCTGTAACGATAGAAATCATAAACCTCTCTCATACGATCATAACTACTTGTGAAGTCTGTAAATTCTTTAAAGTAGTTAGGGTTATCGCTCTCTATCTGTTGTTTTGTTGCCTCAACTTCTAGATAAAAAGTTCTTCTCTCTCCCTTCGCCATATACAAAGGAATAGTTTCATTTGTTGCTCCCCATATTGTGTAATGACAATTAACTTTCATAAGATCAACGCCCTTAAGTTCTACTGTGTGGTGTTCATCAGATATAATAGTTTTGAGATTGGCTCTTCTGCCCTTGTCATCAATTCCAGAGGAATCTATTTCGTTAACAAACAGATAACAACTATCTAACATATGAGGTTGGTACTGACCTGTTAACTGTTTCATATTTAGATCAGAGCAATTAGATTCCCCGTAGAGTATTTGTAATCCGTTAAAGAAAACAGTTTTACCTACACCTTGAGAAGAGTTTAAAATAACTGCGAAAGTTCTATTCTGCTCTGGGTGTTGTAAGTCAGAGGCTATTATATCCTCTAATGTTTTTAAGTTTGTTTCGTCCTGATTAGCTAAAATTTTTAAATGATTTCTCCAAATAGAAATATCATATTCAACATTGCCAGTAATCTTTTCAAACTTAGGATCTCTGTACTTGTTTAAATATCTACTACCTTTTTCTTCAAAGATAAATTCACTACCGGGACGGAAAGTTTGAGAATCAACATGAGCGATATTATTTCTTTGTAGGTGTGTTGTTGCAAGACCCTCTAATCGAGGATCACGCCTATAGAGATTATTTAACTGTTCCTTTTTTGCATAAGAGTTCTTTTGCTTATCGTAATAAAGAACACCGCTACTCGCAATATAGATCCACCTATCTAAATCATTATCAATACAAGAGTATTCAACCTCTGCTAAAGGTTTAGGGATCACGGCTTCCGAAACAAATTCATATAATGTATCTTTCCAAACACCAGGAATAGTATCCGCTAGATCAAAAGATTTCTTAGGATATTCCTCTCCTTCTGATTCCTCATAAAGATTTTTAAATTCAGTATAGTTTGGCAACTGAACCACACTAGCCTCAACATTAAATTCTTTATTTAGATAACGAGCAAGGTCAGTAAATTCTTCTTGTCCTTTTCCGTCATTATCTAGATCGGGCCAAACAGTTACTTTCCTTCCTTTGAGAACAGAGAAATCAACTTTACTATTCTTCCAACCACTGCGACCACCTTGATAGGTAGTTACAAACATATTGGGGAACAGTTCTCTTGCCTTTAAACACTTCTTTTCTCCTTCTGTTATAAGAATTTCTTTATTCGTTAAAGCAAGATTATGAATATCGTATAAGGGTTTTTTATATCCTTTTACCTGTGTCCAGGCGTTACACTTCTCATATCTTCCGTTGTTATAAGATCCTTGCTGAACGCTTTTAGTTCCGTCCTCCTTGTCTTGAATATAAACAAGGAATTCTATTTCTCCTTTGGCGTTATGATACAAATAATGATGAACATTATCTTTAGTTAAAGAAAATTTATCTATGTAATTCTTATCGCCTTTAGGAAATGGTTGTGGGTTCAAAACCTTTAGTTGCTTACTCATTTTAGCCTCCAAGATTCTTGTTCTTTATGCCACGCTAAAAGATTCCTTTGTAAGACTTTTTTTATATCTGCCTTTAAGATCATTGAGTATTCCTGAGCAAATCTACTCATGAGATAAGATCTTAAATCCTTTTGTCCTTTATTTGTTATTCGTTGTGAAAGAAATTCTTCAATTACTTCTGACATGATAGTCATAAGACTTTCATAAGATGAGTTATATTCTTTGCTACCTATTTGTTGCTTAAGTTTTAATTCCATATTATTTTCCTCCTAAAGCTGAGCGAAAATAATCAAGTAAGGGTTCTTGTTTGCAACCGGAAAAACATTTGAAAACAACTCTCTTATTTCCTTGAGAAATAATCATGCTTGGGTTTTTATCTTCATGCCCCAATGCAACACAGTTCGTTAAGTAAGAATCTTTACTTACTTCTTTAATCGTATTAGACTTTGGTAGAGCGTCTAAATGCTCTTGTAAATTTGGACTACTTCCCGTTGATCTGCTATAATAAGCCATAAAAAAAAACTTTCACGGAGGAGCGTCATTACTGATTCTCCTCCGTTGTTGTTTTGTTAATGGCATAACTACTGTCAAAATATTTTACTATCTCATCAGCTTTAAACATGACCCGACTTTGAGGGGTACTGCCCCATTTATAATGAGGCAATTCTTTTAACTTCCTATCAATAGTTGATAGGCTAACACCTAGAGATTTAGCTAAATCATTTTTGGTTATGTAGTTTATTAAAATCATTGATACCTTTTTCAAAATCATCATGCGAAAATGCTATGCCTAAACAAATTCTGTTTGATTTCAAATAAAGCCTCAATATTCTCAACACTGTTTCCAGTGGTCTAGGTTGCTTTTATCAGTCTGCAATTATATACCTAGCGAATGACCATTTTCAAAGTTAATGAAGACTTAATACACTAACCCGCAGCTCCTTAAAAAAGTTCTGTGTGAGAGATAAATAAAGAGGTTCAGTCTTTAAACTTTTCTAATTCCGTTGAAGCATTATAACATATTTAGACACGAATCTCAAAGCATTACACAGCACTACACAGTCAATTACTGTCTAAATAAAGACCATGCTCAAATTTTATTTTAAAAGTGGTGTGGGTTCAGCATAGTCGCCTCCTACCGAATCGGGTTAATAAAAAGGTACTACTTTTTTCTTTTGCTTGGATCTTTCATAATCTTTTATTGAGTTCCAATAGTTTGCTGAAGTGAAAGGATTGCAGAAATAAGCGTAAACTTTCTTAGATTTATGTTCATGTTTCGTGAGCCGTTTTTCTTGCTCAATGGCTAACCGATCTTTGACCTCTGCCTCTATTGATCTTGCTCTGTTTCTTATTTTTCTATCGTTTACTTTTCCTATTGAGTTCCAATAGCGTGGGGATCTTATGTCTTCGTGCTTCTCTCTTGTCTTCTTTGTCGTGGTTTTAACTATGTTATCACTGACACTTGGAGGTAAAGAAGCCGTAAGATATAAAACCCTTCCCTCAATGACTTCATATTCGTAAGGGGAAGAACCTCTTATCCTTTGTTTGCGAAGAGCGTCCGTTGTTATACCTAGAACCCTTGCTAGTTCGCCCGGTTTAGTAAACTTATTCACTATTACTTTATATTACTTTAAGAATCACGGCTCAAGGATTACACACTCTTACACAGACAATACACACTCAAACACAGATTAACTTTTTGATTGTTTTTATTTGTTTTCCAACAACTTCTCGCCCTTCAACACACGATACACAGTGAAAATCTTCTTTGCTTCTTTTCTTCTAACGACTTTAGTAACCTAGCATGGTTAAAATGAATTAAAATGTATGTGTTCGTGTGTGCTTACTGTGTATTTAAAAGAAATACCAAATGATAATATAGATTAAACCTACCCACCAAATAAAGTTTCCAATAATCCAACATAAAAAGCTTAAAATAATCCTCCTATCCTAATTTCTTAACAAGTTTTCTCGGGTCTAGTTTTGTGTAAGTGCTTAAAAGAATTTTAGGATCCTTATGACCACTCATAAGCTGAACCTCTGGAACACTTAATCCTTTTTCAAACAACATAGAACAAGCATGGCGTCTAATATCGTGCCAACGAAAGCCTTTTATCTTTGTTTTATTTAACGCTTCCTTCCATGAATGTTTCACTTGGTTTCTAGTCAGTGGAAACACTCTGCCGTCAAATTGTCTAGGCTGAGATTGTAAGATTAAAAATGCTTTTTCACTTAATGGAATGGTTCTATCCTCTCCGTTCTTGGTATCAGTGAGCAATACTGTTCTATTAGTTGTATTAATATTCTTATATCTAATCTTCAGTAATTCCCCTTGTCTGATTGCCGTTTCAATAGAGAATTGAACCATAGGCTTAAGATAGATATTAGATACTAACGAACACGCCTCAAGTAATTCCTTCTGTTCATTATCCTCTAGGACTCTAGTTCTAGGACTTGGTTCTTTTTCACGCTTCATAGACCTACAAGGATTGCTAGGAAAGTATATCCCCCAGTCATTGATAGCCGTTTGAATTACAGTAGACATAAAGGACAAGTATTTATTAAATGTTGATCCCGTAACGCTCATAAGTAATCGCTCTCTAAATTCACTTAAATGTTTAGATGATAAGCGAAGACAGTTAGTGTCAGCGATTGTATCTTTAAGAATGATATCAATCTTATATCCTTCGTTCTTCCAATCTTTTTTTGCTCTATGTTTATTCTCTACCCGGTATCGTATCAACAGATCCCCGAATGTTAGTTTAGAGGCTTCTGAGTAATCAGAATAATCCCCTATGTCATGCTTCCGTTCAATCCCTCTTGCCCACTTTTGTGCAAGTGCTTTAGTCCCAAATGACTTTGTTATTGTTTTGAATCCCTTGCGCTTTACTTGAGCAAGAAAAGAAATTTTATTCGGAAATTTCCTCTTCATTATGTACGCCATATTTCTCCCTTTCTAATTCGTAGGGCGACTTAGGGGCGACTATTTAAGAGAGGTACTTTTTGAGAGAGTAATTAATGACTGTAAACTTAGGATAAATCGAACCCACACCACCGAAGTGACCGGATTTTGAATCCGGCGCGTCTACCAGTTCCGCCATACTCCCTTATTGTTTTTTAAAGTA
>MDSY01072607.1_pt1 | contig 15322 bp, 6 predicted proteins | sample 811131 | NCBI WGS metagenome assembly MDSY01 (sample SAMN05326643, study PRJNA326480) | marine metagenome | isolation source: seawater | place: Atlantic Ocean: South West | collected 2010 | reverse complement strand
TGGCGGAGATGGAGGCGCGGGAGAAGAAACGCGCCGAGGTGGAGGTTGAGTTTTCGAATCGAATAGCGGCGTTGACTCAACGCACGGAGTCCGCAGAGTCCGCCACGCAACGCGCGGACACACGTGCAGAAACCGCGGAGAGGTTGGTGTGGGAACTCCAGGAAGCCCTGGAAGCGCTTTCCACGCTTTCCACCACGGGCGCGGATGCCGTGGTGGACCGGGTGAATCGGCTTGAGCAGAAAGTCGAGACGCGACTATTGGCTGTACCAGCGCCATCGCCGGCAAACGACTTAGTTCCCGGACGCCTCGCCACGCTGGAGGCGCAGGTGTTGCCGACGCGCGTGGCGGAGCTTGAACAAAGGCTCTCGGAGCTCGCGACTTCTGTAGTGACGTTGGGGACGCCGAAATCCACGGAGAAACAAACAACTGCGAAAGAACCGTCGCCCCCTCGGTCGCCTGGCGCGCCGTTTTCGGACGAGGTGCGGGATTTGTGCCAGCGCGTGTCCCGTCTTGAGAACGTTGATGTGGGGAGCGCGGAGTGGGCGCATGCGGCTGAGGCTAAAGCGTCTGCGGCGTTGGCAAAAGTCGATTCGCTCTCTGTGACTGTAAACCAGTTGTCTACGACTCCAAAGGACGACGCCGAAACTCGGGCGGTGGTCACCGCATTAGCGGTGAGGGTGACTCGCGCGGAGGCTTCCGCGGCGGCTGCGATGGACCTCGCGGCGACGACGTCGCCAGGAACGGCGCGTGTCAAATCCGCGGTCCCCCATCTCGCCAATCGCGTCACGGACATCGAAGTTAGTACCGAGGTGGCCAGTACCCGGACTGATAAAATTGTTAACGAGATGAGGGAGAAGGTGAGGCAGTGGGAAGTAACCACGCACGCGGCGGCTCTGCCGGTGACGAAAACTCCCGGGGACGCGAGAATCACACCTCAACCCAAGGCCGATGCCGCGTACATCACGGACTCGTTGGAGTCTCTTCGAGACGCACGAGTGATGGATCAACAACGCGTTACTGATTTGGAAACATCCGTGAAATCCGCGGTGCACGCGATGGAGACGTTGCGCGACGTGGTCGCAGCGGTGGAGACGCGGCACTGGGAATCTGAAGAGAAGCACGTAAACGCGTCCGCGGCTGTTTCAAAATCCGTGGGTGAGATCATCACGGCTACTACCACGGCGGCTGCCGCGGTACCCAAGCTGCACATGCAGGTGAAGGAACTGGAACTGAAGCAGGGTGATTTACTCGAAACCGTCGGGCAAACCGAAGCGAGGGTTATCACGTTGGAGACAGACACAGAGACGTCGTCCGCGTTGTGCGCCAAGCTTGCGGAGAAAACGCGAGCCATGAAGGCTGACCTTGCTTATGTGCGCAAGCAGCTCGGCGAAAAGGTCAACGCCGTCGCGGTGAAAGGCGCTTTGAGTACGATATCGCAAAAAATCAACACACTCGCCAAGGAAACCGCCGACACGATGGACGCGCTGCGAAGTGAAAAGAGCGAAGTGACTGACAATCACTCAAACTCGGAAGATACTAAAAACGAAATCGCAGAGCTTACGCGACTCGCAGGGGAAGCCTTGGAGGTTTCGAAAAGTGCCTCGAAAACAGCGAAGAAAGCAAAGGCGCTTGCGGAAACCTCTGTTGCGGCGACTGTGCAAGCGGCGAAAGAACAATCAAAGGCTATGAGCAAACAGTTGGGTGAAATTTCAGACACCGTCGAGTCCCTTCGCGAAGCGCGGGGGATGGACCAAGCCGTGTTTGAGCAACTCAATGAACGTTTGACGGCGGTGGAGTATGAAATCGCATCGACAGGTACAGGAACAGTGGTAACAGATACCGCAGTTACATCTGTCCTTACACCTGTCGCAACACCTACTAAAGGCACACCGGTGAAAAGGCTTGAAAGCACCTCTCCTATCTTCTCGTATGACAAAGGCGGGAGTGACGGGAACGGTGAACATCTGAATCCGCGAATCGAGGCTGTCGAGCGCGCAATCGCAGGTATCACCGAGCGTTTAAACAGCTTGGTGGAGTCGAAGAATGAAGTGTGGCTCGCACGGAACTTGGCAGAGGAAGAGGGTGTAACCACTGATACACACGTCCCCAACGGTAACGGTGCGGTGTTCGGCGCCGCCGAGGCCGCGGCCGGCGCCGCAGAGACGCTCGCGGAGGCAGTGGAAAGGCTCAACGCGAGAGTGTCGGCGATTGAAAATGGAGATCGCGCGTCGACGAGTATGAGCAAACAGTCAGGAGCGAACCCCGGGGCGGGGGCGGACGGTCCAGGCACGGTTGTTACTACGTCAAGTGACCACCAAACCACTCCGGAAGGGGTTTCACCCGGTGAAGAGTCGGTCAATGACGTCAAAGATGGCCCCGCATGTGGCGAAAATTTGAGCAAAAAGAAACAAAAGCAGAGCGTCTTTGCGTCGGAAGAAGCATCAGCGGCGGCGGCGGTTGCAAACGTGGGAGGCACTGCTGCCGATTTATCCGATGGCGATTTAGTACAACGCGCCAAGCTCGCAGCCGCGCACGCACGGAAGCAGGTGCGTTCCGAAGCAGCACGGTTGGGCATAACGTTGCGTAACATTGGTGGTGTCAACGGATTTGAATCCGACGTGGCTGTGGATTCCGGTGGTGATTTCGATTACTCAAAAGAGTTTTCAGCGCGCGCCGAAGCGGCGAACGTCGCGGACCGCACGCTCGCCGCGGAGCTTGCCACGGTGTGCGCGCTCGTGGAACAGGAAGAGGCAAGGAGGGAGAGTCTACGAATGGCGTTGAGAGTTGGAGAGCAGGGAGGAGAAGGTGCTGCAGGGACTGAGTCAATATCTGAACAGACTTCAGAAGACGTCTCCGTCGCCGTCGCGGCGCGCAGGGAGTGGGCGACGTGCATGGAGGCGCAGCTTTCGCGTTTGCGGGCGGCGGCGCGTGAGGCGGAGGCGAGGAATGCGGCGGCGGCGGAGGAAGGCGTGGCAGGGGGGTTCGGGAGCTTCAAGGCCCCATCCCGAGCACAAAAAGCCGCAAGAGCAGCGTCAAACCGACGAGAAGCCAGCGTGGCTGACCGACTGACGCGTTTAGCAAAACGCGTGGATCAAACCTTCGCGGTGGAAATCGATTATGTTTTTTCAGATGGAAAGGACAAAGAAAACGAGTCGAGGCATCAAAAGGTTGGTACTCTAAACGCGCCGTGGGGCGCGGGGCCTGGTTTGAAAACGAATGGGACAGGTAAGAGTCATCATGGAGCTATTAAATCGCAGAACCCTTCAAGGCTAGACAGTGTTTTGACGTCGCTGGAGCGCAAAGTGCAGACGCTGATACACGCGAGTAAAACCAAACCGATTGGTTTTTCTGAGAACGTTTCTGTCGGTCTTACCCCGGAGTCTAGAATTTTGGAACTGAAGTCGCTTCGGCAAATGATGCGCGTTGTGCAGACGGATGTCGGGGCGCTGCGCACACGGGTACACGAGTTCGAAACGAAAGTCGGAAAACACTCAAAAGTAGAAAAGGCGTTGCGGGACGTGCGATTGTCCGATGACAGAGTATGCACTGTCGCCGCCGCTACTTCGGTAATCGCGAACGCGGCAGTTGCGCAGGAAAGGGCGGAGGTTGCGGAAGCGGCTGCTTCCCGAGCTATGAGTACATGCAAAACACTCGGTGAAACCGTTACCGTCCACTCAGCTGATATATCAAAAGTCAAAACGCAACTCGACCACCTGACCCGGCAGGTGGACGTTGCCGTGCGCACCACGGAGCTTTCGGCGGACAGGGCGAGAGGCCAGGCGCGAACCGCGAACGCATCGGCGAAGACGGCGGAGGCCAAGACGCTGACGCTGGCGGGAGAGTTGGGAAGGGTGGCGCGGCACGTCGGGCTCCGTGGGGTGGGGGATGCACTGCGCACGGGTGTGCTGTTCGAGCCGCCTCAAGAACAAGCACAGGAGGACGAGGACAGGTTCGAGATTGCAGAGTTTGCGAGGGAGTACAAGTAGCAGTGTAAATTATTTCACCTTTCAATGAACTAAGCATCCACGCGCGAAAGCCACGACTTTAACAACGAAAAGGCACATCGGGTCAACGTTCATAACACATCGCGCGTGTGCCGCCCTCCGACCGCCAGCCGGGGTCGGGGATTGGCACACCCACCATGTCGTACGATGAGTATCGTGCGATGGTGACGCACTACGCGCGCTTGGGTTACGCGCGGCACGTCACGACTGTGTGCGCTTCCGCATCCCGTTTAGTCGGGAACGACCGATGCCTTTCGTTTTGGCGAGCGTTCGGCACGATGGGCGAGGGTCGAGGGTCCGAGGCGATTACGAAGCTGGAGTCGCTGTTAGGAGACCCAGAGATGGACCTGGCGATAATGGCGGCTATCGTGCACGCGCACAAGTCCGCGAAAGGGGTGGTGGATGTGGTAAGCGTGGAGAGTTACGAGGGACGGTTGATTGAAGAACAGGAAAGCGCATCCGCGTCTGCCTTGGTGGAGTGCGCTTTGTTTGACCATCTCTCAAACGGGCCGGACTCTGGCAAGGCCAAGGAAACTGCGATGAAGGCATTAGACACAGATTCAAACGACTCTAGGGCGAAAACATTGCTGGGGTGGATCGAGCTCACAGGAAGAGGGGAGGCGGTGGAAAGAGACGAGCGTACCGACGACGCGAATGAATCAGCGAGCGCGGACGTCGTCACTTTGCGCCGCGCATCGCGAAAACGCGCCGCCAAAGCGCTCGGCGTGTTCGATGCGGTTTTGAGTTCACAAGATCGTGGAGGCGAAGCTGAGATTGATGCTATAGTAGGCAAAGCACAAGCGCTCACTGCGTTATCCAGGTACGACGGCGTTGTCGATTGCATGAACGAGCTCGCGGCGCGGCACCCTGGATTCGCACCTGCCGCGTCGGAGAAAGCGAAAGCGCGACTCGCTGCGAGCGATTTCGACGGCGCTTCCGAGAATTGCACGTTGGGGCTTGCGAGCGATTCCGATGATTGCGAGTGCCACCGAATTCAGGTTTTCCTTACCCTTACTCGAACTGGGGATTACACGCAAGCTCGAGCTCAAATGGGTCTATTAGAAGAAGCGTTACATCGCCGTGAACCGCGAAATTATTTATTGCACCTCGACGTGGCGAAGCAGATCGCCCGAGTCGCGGGAGGAGATGTCGGTGTGTTGACCACGTGCGGTCGTTTGCTGGACAAGGCGTTGCAACTGGATCCCGAGAATGTGTCCCTGCTGCTGGAACGGGCGCATCAACTCAGGTTTCTGAACAAGTATGTCGACGCTTTAGATTTATATGCCTCTGTTACCTCGGCAAACGAAGCGACGAAGCAAAAAAAACAAAAAAAACAAATCGCTAATTCTGTTTTGTTTGGAACCGCGATGTGTCTCCTTTTGCGTGGTAAGTTCACCGAGGCGAGTGGTCTGATTGAGCAATTCGCCGAGACCAGTGTCGCTTCTATGGACACTGGGGCTGCTGGTTTACCGTTGTCTTTTCTGTCAGCGTTGAGTCAACATTTAGACGAAGGAAACGCAAGCGCAAAGTTTGTTGAAGAAACGATAAACAATCTGGAAAATTCAATGACGTCGTTTCTGCAAAACCTAAACAAACACCCGCACGCGATTGATACGTTCGTCGCGATGGACCCTGATGTCATGATAAAAAGCGCTTTAATATTCACCGAGCACGACTTTGCGCAAAGCTCGCAAGGTTTTGGTGAAAGGGACGCTTCAACTTCCTCAGCTTCCAATATAAATCAAGCGAACGTTGTCGACGTGGCTGGAAACGACGCGACTCCGCGGTCGCTGCGCATCCTGGAAGCGCTGTGCATGCGCGCGCCCGGTTTAGTCGTGGCGCAGGAGCACTTGATGCGGGCGCGGTTCGCGGCGGGGTGTTTGGAGGCGTCGGCTAGGACTGCGTCAGCCTTGTTGCGCCTACGGGACCAGCATGCGGAGGCGCACGTGATGCTGGCGCGGATCCACCTGGCGCACAGTGACCACGTATCCGCGCGCCAAGCCCTGGACGCGGCGACTGCAAATGACTTTTCGGTTCGAGGGACGACGGAATACGCGGTGGTCTCTGCGCGGTGCGCAGCCGCGGAGGGCGACACGCGGAAGGCGCTCGGTGAGATCGAAGCAGCGATGAAACTCCCAGGCGTGCGCGTGGTGATGAAGAGTTCGACGGGTAACAGTACCACTATTAAAAGCGTACCCATGTCCACGGCTGACCGCGCTTCTCTTTTCGTCGCGTACGCCGACGCGCTTTCTCTCGCAAACCGAGGGGATGAAGCGGAGAAGGTGTTGGACGAAGCGGCGAAAGTATTCACGGGAACTAGCTCTGAAATTTTCGTGATGATCGCGAGGTGCGATATCGCGGTTGTGAGAGGCGACGACTCCAAAGCGTTGAGAGCACTGAGCAGAGTAACTCCAGATAGCCCGCACTACGCCGCGGCAACCGTCGCGCTGGCGAACGTCCACCTCAAAATCCGGAAAGACGTGTCGGCGTTTATAAAGTGCCACAGGGAGCTGGTGGAACACAATCCTGACGATTCAAATTCATGGCTACTGCTGGCGGAGGCGTATGGAACGGTGGGTGGTGTGAACGAACAAGTCAACGCTCTGCAACGCGCCAATACCATAGCCCCTGAAGACGCTTCCATCGCAAGAAAACTAGCATCAGCATTAGTGGCGACGCACGACTACAAAAACGCGGTGCGCCATTACGAAGCCGCCGTGCGAAGAATTGACGAGTCAGTGAGCATTCAGTCTGGAAGTCGTAGCCAGTCCGGAAATCTTAGCCAGTCTGGAAATCGTAACACTTCTTCACATGAAACCGACGAGCACATGACGATGCGCATGGAGCTCGCAAGGTTGTACAAGCGGTTGCGGCGGTGGTCCGACGCCGAGCGTACCATTTTGCGAATCGTCAGAGACGAAGGTGAAATCCACGAGCGCTCCGAGGTTAATAATACCACAAACGTGTCCCCGCAACTGTTACGAGTGAACATCGAGGCGTTTAAATTGCTGTGTTCTGTTAAATCCAACGCAGGTGACCAAGCTGGGTATTTAGACTCGTTACTCAACGTCAAGCGAACGCAAGACTTGTTGCTGCAAAAGGCGCAACGCGGGGGTGACTTGGACGGCGAATCGATTGCGACGTTAAAAAGAAGTATCACGAAATCCTGCGCTGAGTGCGCGAGTCTGTATGCGTCGTTTCATGATGTCGAAACCAGTATAAAGTTACTCACGGAGGCCTTAAAGTACGACCCCAGTGACGTAACCGTGATGGCGCAAATGGCGAACACGAAACTCAACGTCGGGGATACCATGGGCGCGGAGGTTGTGTTGCATAAAATCGTCAAATTGGACGCCGAAAACGAAGACGCGAATTTGATGCTCGCGGAGTTTATGTTCCTGCGCGAAGACGTGGACGGCGCCGTGTTTCACTTTCGGGACGTGCTCGCCAAGAATCCAGGGCAGTTTGAGGCGCTGTCTCAGCTGGTCAAGCTACTCCACCGAGCCGGGCGACTTATTGAGATTGACGCTTTCTTTGAAAACGCAGAGAGGAGTTTGGGAATGAACGTTGCGAGGTCTTCAAGCGGGTTTTGGTTCGCCAAGGGTATGGCTGCGAAATTAAGTTCCGACTTCGACAAGGCCCTGGAGCACTTCAACCGGTGCCGTCAAGATTCGCACCACGGCATCAACAGCTCATATGAAATGGCTGAGATTTACCTGTCGCCGTACACGTGTATGACCAAGAAGGGTTCCGCTGTTGATGGCAACACAAAGAAGGAAAGGTCAAGCGCGGCAGAGAGGATTTTACAAGAAATAAACCAAAGAATCGAACCGAAACACACGATTCTATCTGCATATTGTTTGATGAGCCGAGGCGACGCAAAGGTATACGACCAGGCGTTCGATATGTGTTCAAGCGTGTTAACGCACGATAACAACAACGCCCCCGCTTTGCTAGCCACCGCGAACTGCTTCGAGCTCCAGAAGCTCCCCGCGAAAGCCAAGGGCTTACTGAAACAGATTTCGAAACTGAACCGACGTTCCGATGAAGCCGACGCGTTTGAAGCCGCGTGGCTGGTGTCCGCTGAGCAGGCGTTCAACGCGGGCAAGCTGGACCAAGCGCAGGACTTTTGCCAGAAGTGCTTGCAGTACAACAAGTCGTGTGTAGGGGCGTGGGAAATTCTGGGGATGGTCTGCGAACGCGAAACCGGGGTGATTGATGCAGGGGAGTGCTACGAACACGCGTGGCGGCACTGTTCAGAATCAGACCCGGGCATCGGGTTCAAGCTCGCGTTCGTTTTGTTCAAGGCGAAAGCGATGGTGCAGTGCGTGGACGTGTGCCGCGCCGTGTTGTCAAAGTTTCCAACGTACCCAAAGATAAAAAAGGACATAATGAAGAAAGCACAGTTGGCGATTAGGCCGTAGAGGGTATAGAGGGGTGGTATAGAGGAGTACTGGTGTTGGCAGTGTCACTGTATCAATAAATAATTCATAGCCACTACACACCTAATCCAGCTTGTCTCCCAGCTCCGCGGCGCCTCTCAGGGACGGTTTTAAGTACGTCGCCGTGACTGGTTTTGGTTCCGTTACAGACGACTGCTTGTCAGTAGCAGGCGTATTAGTCAGTACACTACTGTCCAAAGTACTATCCGTACCCGTAGGTTCACTATTCGTAGCATCACTACTTATAGAAGTTTCGAACTTTGTTTCTGTCTGACTAATTGCTCTGTCATCATCATCACTTCCCGTACTTCCGTACATCTGGCGCCACTTTTTTTGGTTTTCGGTTTCGCCCGTTTTGTCGAACGCTTTGGCCGCCGCAACCGCCGCCGCCGCGGAAGCAGCAGCCGCAGCCTCAGAGGCGTCGCAGGAGGAGAGTTTTTGAGATTTCTCTGTCGTGTCAGGGGATTCAACCACCACAGCACCAGGGTTGATAGGTGCATCCGTAGTATCGACTGTATCAACGGGAGACGTTGATTCCTTTGAAACCACTGTCTCCTCAACTGTCTCATCAACCGCTTCCTCTCCCTTTGGTTCCGTGAAAACCGGTTCCAACTTTACAGGTCTCACAGGCAACGTAATCTCCAACCGCTTCGTCTTTTTATCAAACTTCGCAGACCCGTCGTCTGAGACCACCGGGAACGGCAAGGAAAGATCCAACGCATACAAACCTTTTACTCGAAAAAAAACGCGATCGTCCCCGACGTCGAGTTCTGCGTTTTTCATAGAATCCAACTCCGGGGTTTCGATTCGAAGGACTAGGGAATTAGGTCTCGTGTCTCGTCGTCTCTCCGCTTCCCTCGATGCACTGCCAACCCCGAACTGCTTGCTCATGTCCTTGCCCTCATCCCGGTGGATGATGGTGTGTTTCGGGGTTATTTCGCCGTGCTCGTTTTTTTCGGGCTCTGGAGTCTTTTCGGCAGTCTTTTTATCTTTCCCACCGACGGCTTTGTCGAAACTGAATGCACTTTTGGTCATGGCCTTGGGCTGGTCCGTGATAGGAGGGATACGACCACTAGGCGTAGTAGTAGCCTTGCCATCCTTATCGCCTTTCTTTCCTTTCAGCGCCTGAACTCCCGGCCCAGTTTCAGGCCCCATGAACGTCTTTTTCGGCAGCGTAAACGCCATCGAGTATTTTTTGCCAAACGCCCTGTTCACCGCCTCAATCGCAGTTTCCACTACTAAAGTTTTTAGACGCTCGTCCGATTGCGTTAAGCCGTAAGTGTGCTCAGAGACGCAAAAGTCATACGCAACGCACAGCTCGTTTTGCTTATCCCGCTCCTCGTGCGGCTGGCCTAACGTGTGCGGGACGCTCCACTGTAACCCTCCAGGGCGCTTTTCAGACACAGCGTCCTCGACCTTGTCGCTGTGACAGATGTTGATAAAGGCTTTGCTTTTGGTTTTTTTGGAATCTGATGAGTTTTGAGATGGATCGCTTCCCTCACCCTCACCACCCTCCCCCTCCTGAAACGTCTTGGCGACGAACCCCGGTTTGGGCATAACAAGCTGTACGTCCTTCCCGTAAACCTTTTCTATCCGTCCCTCGTACTCGAGTTGTTTCAAATACGCATCGCTCTCGGCTTTGTTTTTCGGGTCGCTTATTTCCTTGGCGTACTCCGCAAACATCTTCTTGAAGTTTTCATCCTTGAACGCAGTCTGGAACTTGTCAACCTCTTCGGGGGTGAGGTTCAAGTCCTCTAATGATCCGCGCGCGTTCTCCATCGTGAGGGGTTGGGTTGTGGGTACCGCAGTCGTCGCCCCGTCAACGTGCAACCCTTCAACGCGCAGCCCCGATCTGGACACCAACTCAAAACGCAAGTCAACGTGCGAAAAGAAAGTTCGAAATCTCGGCGATTTGTTGACTCAGCACGTTCGAGGCTTCATTTCGATGGGCACGACGGACGCGCCCGCGGGTGCTGAGCCCCCCACCCCACGGAAGGTGATCATCGACACGGACCCAGGGGTGGATGACACGTTCGCGATACTGCTTGCGCTGCGTTCGCCCGAAATCGAGGTCATCGGGCTGACGAGTTTGTTCGGGAACGTGCGCACGAAAACTGCGACGAAAAACGCCCTTCATCTTTTGGAGAGGTTCGGCCGGAGCGACATCCCAGTGTACGAAGGCTCCCACACCGGTATCGACGGCGATGCAAAGGAACGCATCGCGGATTTCGTTCACGGTGACGACGGATTCGGGAACACGGGGGTGCCCACTGTGATGACGAAAGAAGTTGAAGGAATAAGCGCCGCGGAGTTCATTGTTGCGAAGGCCAATGAATTTCCAGGGGAGGTGACTGTCATCGCGTTGGCAAGCGCAACCAATGTAACGTTGGCGCTGCGCTTGGATCGAAACGCGGTCGTTGAAAATTTAAAACAGATACTACATTTAGGTGGGGCGTTCTTCGTGAACGGTAACGTCAACGCCTCAGCGGAGGCGAACATTTTCGGGGACGCAGCCGCGGCGGATGAGCTGTACGGCAGCGGCGCGAAAATTACATTAATCGGCCTCGACGTGACGCAGAGGTTAAAATTGACAGAAAAAGATCTGGATGGGCTCCTCGCTGATAATAATTTATCTGCATCAGACGATTCTTCATCGATATACTCGAAAACGCACACAGCTTTCCTTCACTCCATCTCAAAGTTCTACCAGGCGTTTCACGTGCGAACCACGGGTTTCCGCGGCATCTTCATGCACGACCCGGCGGCGGTTGTTCTTGCGTTTCGGCGCGATTTATTTTCGTTGAAAAAAGGACCGGTGCGGGTCGAGACGGAAGGGCTTTTAAAAGGCCAGACCGTGCTGGATGTTGGGGACAAAAAGTGGACCTTCGCAAATGAGTGGAGCGATCGACCATCAGTTGAAGTCGCCCTGGACGTGGACGTGGAGAAAGTGATGGGGCTGTTCAGGGAGAGGTACGGGATAGCGTAGGAAATGTGTTTTTATTACGAACTTTATTACGAATCGTCGTCGCGGGATTTGTTGTCAATGTTCGGGTGCGCCGTTCGCTATCGCCCACTCAAGTATGTGCCCTGTCGCAACATGGCGCGTCCACCGGTCCCATGGACAGCCATACGCGCGCAACCACTGCAACACTTCGAGGTGCCCGCCCCTTGCCGCTTCCATACACGTCCTCTCGTCCCACGGGCAGCCGTTCGCGCGCAACCACTGCAGAATCTCGAGGTACCCGCCCGCTGCCGCGTTCATGCACGTGTATATGTTCCATGAGCAGCCGTTCGCGAGTGCCCACTGCAGCACCTCGAGGTGACCGTAGCGTGCCGCCATCTCGCACGTCAACTCATCTCACGGACAGTCATTTGCTCGCGCCCACTGCAGCACCTCAAGGTGCCCGCCACGCACCGCGTACGCGCATGTCTCCTAGTCCCACGGTGTGCCATTCTCGCGCAACATCTTTAACTCTTCGAGCTGTCCGCTCCTCCCCGCTGCAGGCGCTGCAATGCGCATAAACATCCGAGGTCCACAGCACACTGTTCACCAAGCTCTTTAAACTCAAGCCCCGTTACCGCCATCGTGTCCCGCATAGCGCGGCTCACCGCTGGGAGCCGTGCGAGATCTGCGGGATCGTCAAAGTACTCAGATCTAATAATGTGCGCGAGGACGAGGTGGCTGGGGAGGCCTCGCCCGCATTAGCCGCGGTAGCATCGCGGAGCTCGCGTTTTCTTCCTCTTGCCCGCGCGAGTCTCTAGACCGTTCGTCGCGTTGGAAGACATCGGGGAGGGTGTCGTGTGCGGTCGTGTGCGCGTGGATGTGTCCGAGGCTTCCGAGAAAAGCGTTACATTGGAACTCCCGAAAACGAATCCCTCTCGATTCTCACGAAACCGCGAAGCACAAATGATCGGAGGATCGCGCGCTCGTCTTCACTCCACGTTGCGGCGCGCCACAGTCGGGTTTCGAGACCCGGGGTTCGTATTCGCAACACACCTTCCTTGGATTCGCCATGGAGGTCACTTCCGCGGCCAAGGCGCCTAAAGCGCAGGGTTCGGGGATGAAGGACACTGTGGTGTCAATTTCCCGAATCATAATTCGCATCTGGGCGCTGATCACCGCGTACACCATTCGGTTGCACGCCGTCAAAGTATACGGCCGCGTGATTCACGAGTTCGACCCTTGGTTCAACTTTCGGGCTACTCAATATTTAGTGGACAACGGCTGGCGGAAGTTCTTTACGTGGTACGACCACGAGAGCTGGTACCCTTTAGGCCGGCCGGTGGGCACGACAATCTACCCCGGCATGCAATTCACCGCGGCCGGGATTTACAGCGCGCTCAATGCGATGGGCTTTGAAATTTCACTCAACGACGTGTGCGTGTTCATCCCGGCCGGTTTCAGCATCACAGCTGTGCTGTTTACAGCGTTGATCGCAGCGGAAGCCGCGAAACCGAAACACAAAGCTACCGCGTTCACGGTGACTGCGACAATAATGGCGGTAATCCCCGCGCACATCATGCGCAGCGTCGCCGGCGGCTTCGACAACGAATCCGTCGCGGTCACTGCGATCGTGGCGGTGTTTTTCTGGTGGATTCGAGGGTTACGAACGGAAAAATCGTGGCCATTCGCAATGGTAGCCGCGTTGTCGTACGGGTACATGGCCGCCACATGGGGGGGGTACACGTTCGTGCTGAACATGGTCGGCGTGCACGCCGCCGCGCTTTTCCTGTCCGGGAACTTCACCTGGAACCTGTACGTCGCTTATTCTATCTTTTATATAATAGGTACTACGCTTGCTGTGCACGTCCCTGTAGTTGGCTGGACCCCTTTGCGGAGCATGGAGCAGATGGGGCCGCTGTTCGTGTTGGGAATAGCGCAACTCGCCGCGGTGACGCATCTTCAAAAAAAGAAATTATCCGAACGCGATTTTTTACTGTTTCGCAAACGAGCCGTTGTTGGCGGTGTCATCGCTTCAGTCGTAGCGTTGATCGTGTTGGACGCGTCCGGTTTAGTCGGAGGCCTTTCCGCGCGTGTCAGAGGGCTTTTTGTCCCGCACACGCACACGGGGAACCCGTTGGTGGACTCAGTGGCGGAACACCAAGCCACGCAAGGTGACGTGTACTTGAAATATTTCGACTTTTTAGTTGTGGCTTTTTCGCCCGCCGGTGCCATCGCGTGCGTCGTATCAAGCCGCACACCCGCGCGCACGTTCGTGGCGCTTTACTTCCTGATTGCGGGGTACTTCAGTGCGAAGATGGTCCGTTTGGTGTTGTTGTTAGGGCCCGCCAGCGCGATCGCCGCGGGCATCGCCATCGGAGGCGTCCTGGACTGGATCATCGACGAAGCGAACTCCATGCACGAAGTGCTTGACGGAGGAAGCGTTTCTGATTTCAAAGTCTCTGGATCTGAGTCAAATTCCGTTGCCAAACAACAGTCCATCATGCCTCAAGGACGCGCGGAACGTCGTGCGAACGACAAGAGCGCGAAGAAGAAGAAAGGCGGCGGCGGGGGGGATTCGAGCGCGTTCAAGATTGACCAAGCCCCGCGATTAATTCGCGAGTACTTCAAGCAAAACGCGTTTGTGCGCAAATCAATCGCCGCCGCGGCGTTGGCGTTTCTGTTGACCTCTGGTCGGTCGTTCGTCACGCGGTCGCACACAATGGCAGAGCAGATGTCCGAGCCCTCGATCGTGATCAGGGGGTACTCCCCAACGGGCGAGACCAGGATTCTGGACGACTTCCGTGAAAGCTACTGGTGGCTACGGGACAACACCCCTGAAGACTCAAGGGTGATGTCGTGGTGGGACTACGGGTACCAAATTGCGGGTCTGGCAAACAGAACAACGATTGCAGACGGAAACACGTGGAACCACGAACACATCGCGTTGCTCGGGAAGTGTTTGGTGTCACCTGAAGACGAGGGGTGGCCCATCGTGCGCCAACTCGCGGACTATGTGCTGGTGTGGACCACCCGGTATGCTGGGATGCCGGGCGACGACCTCGCGAAGTCGCCGCACATGGCGCGGATCGCTGGGTCGGTGTACGACGATGTGCAGCAGGAAGGGTTCCACGTCGACGAGCAGGGCAATCCGTCCGACTCAATGAAAGAATCGTTGCTGTTCAAGCTATCAGCGTACGGGCTGGTGCCGAACTTGAAGCCTTGGAACATTATGAAGAGGCGTACACGTCGAAGAACAAGATGGTTCGCATTTGGAAAGTTTTGGGCGTCGACGAGGAAACGAAACGTGCGACGAACGCGGGGGAGCACAAAAAGTGCGACCCTGGAGGGTGGTACTGCCCGGGGGAGTACCCCGAAGCGCTGAGAGAAGTGCTGAGCAAGAAGAAAGACTTCCAGCTAGACCATTGAGGAGAGGTTGTATTGCATTCTTTCGCTCACCTCATCACCTCTCATCTTCTTCGCCGATACCGAAATAGCCGCAGATGGTGAACGGATCGGGCTCTTGCTCGATTTCGGGCTCGGGCTTGATGTCTTGTTCGATTTTGATATCAGGCGAACTCTCGGGTTCGCGCTTGATACGCTTTGAACTGGGCGGAGCCGCGCGTGCTGTTTTGCACTCTATGCACCTGCTCTTTCGCTTGCCGTGAGGGCAACCGGTGCACATCAAGCAGCTGCGTTTCAGCTTGCCGTGGGGACAGGATTTGCACACCACTCAGTCGTTTTTTATCTTACCGTGAACGCAACCATCGCACACCGTGCAACCGTGCTTCAGCTTGCTGTGAGGGCAGCAGGTGCACTCCGCGCAGTTGTGTTTTATCTTCCCGTGAGGGCAGGGCTTGCACGCCGCGCACTGCCTTTTCACCTTGCCGTGGGGGCATGGGTTGCACGCCGCGAAGTCAACTTTCACCCTGCCG
>MDSY01041035.1_pt1 | contig 15325 bp, 16 predicted proteins | sample 811131 | NCBI WGS metagenome assembly MDSY01 (sample SAMN05326643, study PRJNA326480) | marine metagenome | isolation source: seawater | place: Atlantic Ocean: South West | collected 2010 | reverse complement strand
TGCTTATTTTAGACCAACTGAAGTAGATTTATTAATTGGAGATCCTACCAAGGCAAAAGAAAAACTAGGCTGGGTACCTGATCATGATTTGGCTTATTTGGTAAAAGACATGATGCAATCAGATGTTAGGTTGATGCAGAAAGCTCAGTATTTGAAAAAAGGAGGGTATTATACTAGTAAAAATTTAGATTAATCTTTGTATAATATTTTTTTAAATAAACTTCAATATTACCTTTTGACTTCAGGAAGTATTTTTTATACTTCACGAAATACTTTTATTAAATCATAATCAAAAACGTTAAATAATAATATAAATAATTTTCATTCAAGCTCATTTAATTATGATTTTTATTGCTTGAAACTTAATAACAATTAAACAATTAAACAATTAAAAATGAAAAATAATCAAAAAGAAGTAGCAAAAACCATTTATATAGCCATGAGTGCTGATATTTTACATATTGGCCATTTGAATATTATAAAAGAAGCTGCCAAACATGGTGATCTAACAGTTGGGGTTTTGACAGATAGAGCAATAGCATCATATAAAAGATTACCTTTCCTTCCTTACGAGACTAGAAGTAAAACAGTTGAAAGTATTAAAGGGGTTAAAGATGTTATTCCTCAAGAGACATTAGATTACACTGAAAACTTATTAAAACTCAAGCCAGCTTATGTCTTGCATGGTGATGATTGGAAGGTAGGAGTTCAATCTACCATTAGGAAAAAAGTAATTAACACCTTAAAGGAATGGGGTGGAGAACTTATTGAGCCTTCTTATACTGAAGGTATTTCTTCAACAATGTTGAATGCATCATTAAAAGATATTGGAACAACACCAAATGTTAGACTAAGTAAATTAAGGAGGTTGATAAACGCTAAACCAATAGTAAGAATTTTAGAATCTCATAGTGGGCTTACAGGGCTAATAATTGAAAAAACTTCTTATCTTAATGAAAAAGGTATAAATGAGGAGTTTGATGGTATGTGGTCTAGTTCTTTAACTGATTCAACTTCAAAAGGAAAACCAGATATAGAACAAGTGGATTTAACGACCAGATTACAAGGTATAAATGATATGCTAGAATCTACTACTAAACCGATGATTTATGACGGAGATACAGGTGGGAAACCAGAGCACTTTCAGTTTACTGTTAGAACTTTAGAAAGGTTAGGGATTTCTGCAATTATAATAGAAGATAAAACTGGCCTCAAAAAAAATTCATTATTTGGAACAGCAGTGCCACAAACAAGAGATACCATTGAGGATTTTTCACATAAAATACGAATGGGTAAAAGTGCTCAGATTACAGATGATTTTATGATAATTGCAAGAATAGAAAGCTTTATTCTTGGAGATACCTTGGAAGATGCACTTGAAAGAGCAGATGCATATGTAGAGGCAGGTGCAGATGGAGTAATGATCCACAGTAAGGACAAAAGTGGAGATGATATAAAATCATTTTGTTTAAATTTTAGAGAAAAAAATACCACAACTCCGATAATTGTAGTTCCATCTTCTTATAATCACATCAAAGAAGAAGAATTAATTAAATGGGGAGCAAACATAGTAATATACGCTAATCACTTACTTAGAGCCTCATTTCCATCCATGCAAAATGTTGCAAAAACAATTTTAAAGAATAAACGAACTTCTGAATTAGATAATACTTGTATGTCTATCAAAGAAATTTTAGAATTAATTCCAGGCACAAAATAATATGATAAATACACAAAAATTTTATGAATCTTTGAGTCAAAATGGGGTAGATTTTTACACTGGAGTACCGGATTCATTACTTAAGGATATTTGTTCATATATTTCTGACAATGCACCAGCCGATAAACATATAATTGCTGCAAATGAAGGAGGGGCAGTTGCCCTTGCAATGGGGTATTATTTGGCGACTAGTAAAACCCCATTGGTATATATGCAAAATTCTGGTTTTGGGAATACAATAAATCCATTATTATCTCTAGCAGACTCTAAAGTTTATAGTATCCCGATGATACTTGTTATTGGTTGGAGAGGAGAGCCAGGAGTGAAAGACGAACCACAACATGTTAAACAAGGAGAGGTTAGCGAAACTTTATTGAAAACTTTAGATATACCTTATGTAATTATTTCTGATAAAACTGAGAATATTGATAAGGTGATTTCCGGAGCTATAATGAAAGCTGAAGAAAATAATGAACCATATGCTATTTTGGTAAGAAAGGGAACATTCGAACCATATTCTCTTAAAACTAAAATAAAAACTAATTTTGATTTAAACAGAGAAGAAGCAATTATAAAAACAACAGAGTTGTTGTCTGATTCAGATATAATTATAGCTACAACAGGGAAAACATCTCGAGAACTTTTTGAGTTCAGAGCAAGAAATAATCAAGGGCATCACAGAGATTTTTTGACAGTAGGAGGTATGGGTCATGCAAACCAAATTGCACTAGGAATTTCAATAGCAAAACCAAATAAAACAGTTTATTGTTTTGATGGAGATGGAGCTGCATTGATGCATACAGGTTCTTTAGGAATTATAGGTGATTTGAAAATAGAAAATTTTAAACATATTATATTTAATAATGGAGCACATGATTCTGTTGGGGGACAACCCACTATTGGTTTTGATATCGATTTTGGAAAAATAGCTAAATCATTTAATTATACTAAAGTTTTTAGAATAGAAAAACTGAATCATTTTGATGAAATTTTCATGAATTTCCAAAAAGAAAAGGGGCCTTGCTTGTTAGAGATTTTAGTAAACAAAGGAGCTAGAAAGGATCTTGGAAGGCCAACAGTGTCTCCAAAAGAAAATAAACTTGACTTTATGTCATTTATTAAATAATATGAGTCAAATCGTAAAATTTGGAACAAATTCCTTAGGAAATCTTGAGGATTTCTTAAAAGAAAAAAAACCTAAAAGTATTTTTTTAGTTACTGGTAAAAAATCTTACTTGAACTGTGGAGCTAAGATTAAGCTAGAACCGATTTTGAAAAACTATAAATATACACGTTTTTTCGATTTTGAAGAAAACCCCAAAATAGAAGATGTTGAGAAAGGCGTTTACCTGTATAATAAAAACCATTGTGACTTTATTATAGCTATTGGTGGAGGTAGTGTAATTGATATAGCTAAACTTGTTAACTTTTTTAATAAAAAAACAAAACCATTTACAAGTCTTTTCAAGTCTACTCTGAACGAAGAAGATAAATGTCCATTAGTAGCAATACCGACTACTGCGGGAGCGGGTAGTGAAGCTACTCATTTCGCTGTAGTATACGCAAATAATTTAAAATACTCAATTGCAGATAAAAATTTAATACCAAATATGGTCTTGATAGATCATTCTTTTTTAAAAAGCCAACCAAGGTATCAAATGATTGTTTCAGGTTTAGATGCTTTTTGTCAAGGGATTGAGTCCTTTTGGTGTGTTAATTCAAATGAAGAATCTCTTGAGTTTTCAAGGAAAGCTATTGCTTATAGTTGGAGTAATTTAAAGAAAGCTGTTGAAGGAGAAGATGTTCTAGATAACTTAGCTAAAGCAGCTTATTTTGCCGGTAAAGCAATAAACATTACTAAAACCACTGGACCTCATTCACTTTCTTATGGCTTTACAACTAATTATGGTATTTCACACGGACATGCTGTATCTATATTTTTACCTTTTTTCGTGAATTTTCATAAGAATATTGATGAAGAAAATTGTAACGATTCAAGAGGTCATCATTTCGTATTAAAGCAGATGACAGAAATAGCTGATATTTTATCTGTTAATTTCGATAACTTGGAATATGAAATAATTAGTTTTTTTAAGGAGCTTCAAATAGATATAAATTTCAAAAAATTAGGCGTTGATGAAACGGGTTTTTTGACAGCTATTAAGGGATTAAACAAAGATAGACTCAAAAACAACCCTAGACTCTTATCCACAAAAGAAATATTCGAAATATATTCCTATAATTCAAACTATTAGATTTTTTAAATAAATTTCTAAGCAATAATTAAACTAACAACATCGACTATAATTTGTACTAATATTACATTAAAAATAAAGAATTTCGAATACTTTTTAATAATAATTTTATTAAAACCAGATTAAGGAATATGATAATATTTATAATTCACCACAAAGGAAAATTAAATGGTGCTAAAAAAATATCTAATGAAATTCTAGATTTAGCTAAGAAAAATAATATAGAATATAAAATATCGCCATACCCTCATGATTTTAAATATTATTTAATTGTACGGTTTATAATAGAATATTTTAAATTTTTTAGTTTTCATATAAAGCATTTTCATAAGGGGAGTAAAATTTATTTTTCAGGAAGTAATAATACCTTAGGGTTTTTGAAAGATCTTCCACTAATCTTGTTTTTAAATCTATTATATAGAAAACAAAAAAAAATCGTTCATTTTCATTCAAGTACAATAAAATTAAGTAAAAATATTTCTAATTTTTTTACTTTAGTATATGAAAAATGGACTCATATTTATCTTGGTCAAAATCTATTACCAACGACAACGCCTCAAAAATATCATATTATAAGCAATTATGTTAATTTTCCATTAAAGATAATTGAAGAAAAAAATTACGAAAATATTAATATTGGTTATTATGGAAATATTGCGCAGTTTAAAGGAATTTACGATTATAATAAAATTGCCCAAAAGTTTAATGAAGATGACTTTTTAAATTTCTATTCAGCAGGAATTGGAGATGTTAAACTAATAAATAATAAAATTAAACATTTAGGTGAATTAATTAACATCAAAGAAAAAGTTAAGTATTTAAGTTCTATTGATATTTTAGTATATCCAAGTTATTGGGATGCACAGCCACTATCTATTTTAGAAGCTTTTCATTGTAATACAGCTGTTATTGGTTATGACACTGGAACTATTTCTGAAATGTTACCAACTAAAAAAGATATAATACGAATGGGAGATATAGACGGAATTTGTAAAAGAATTGAATTTTATAAAAAAAACTTAAAAAGTTTAGATAAAGTTAAATTTAAAAACAATCAACAAATAATTAATAAATTCAATAAAGAAAATTTTATTCATAATGTTGAAAATTACATCTTTAAGTAGATTTTTAAAAATTGGTTCAGTTCAATTTATTTCACAATTATTAAATTTTATAACTCTTTTCTTTCTTGGAAATATTATTGAAAATGAAATGTTTTCTTCATTTTTTTATATACGATTGGGTTTAATAATTTCTATTGAATTTACGAGGTTTTCATTTGAAAAATCAATTATTAAGAAGGAGCAGTTATTAATTACTCTTTTCCATTTTCTATTGGTAATAGCATTGACAATATATTATTACTTAGAAATTAGTTTATTCTCCTCATTGTATATTTTTTTTAGTTTTCTCTTTAGTCTTTACTATTTGAAGGAAAAAGTTTACTACAACTATAGTAAGAAAATAAATAATTACAATAAATTAGATTTAATATTTAATTCTACTTTCTCTATATTACTAGCTATATTTTACATAACTTTTGATAATATAACATTAAATTCTTTACTTTTTCTTGATGCTCTAAGAGTGTTTTTTTCATTTATTTATTCATTAAAATTAGGGAATAATTTACAGATAAAACTAACATACAAAAAATCTGAATTAACCGATATTATTCAATATTCGTTAAATTATTTTAGAAATAACCCGATTTTAGTACTCAATGCTTTTAGTGCCAATATGCAATTTAAATCAATAATTATCTTGTTAAACAGTTTGGCCGACTTATTTAGGAATAGGGTTATTCCTGTTTTTCAAATTATATTATTTGAAAATTATAAAAATGGTTCTCAATTGAAAAGAATAGCTCAAATAATAATACTATCGATTTTTTTTCAAACATTTTTATATATTATTCCGATACATTTTAAAAGTTTTATTATTAATGATTTTGAGAAATATCAGGATTACTTTTTACCTATATTATTAAATAGTATTTCTTTAACTATTGTCAACTTAGTTGGAGTAGATCTTAGATTCACATATAAAAACTTAATAGAAATATTTTATTCTTTTATTTTAATTTTATCTAATTTAATTGTTTTTAGTTTGACTGGATTCAATTTACTTTATATTAAATTTGCAATCATAATAAATTTTATAATTCCAATAATTACAATTTATGTTATTAAAAAAATTAAAAAACAGAATTCTACAGAGAAAACAAGATGGATATAATATGCCCTTTTATGAAGAGTATATCATTAGACCTTTAAGTTTTCCAATCACGAATTTATTATTAAAGACTAAAATAACTCCGAATCAAGTTACAGTATTTAGTAATTTTTTGATTATTGTTTCCTCATATCTATATTATCTAGATTATAAATATTTATCAATTTCCTTAATATTTTTTTATTTTATACTTGATTGTGTTGATGGAGAAATTGCTAGAGAGAAAAATTTAAAAAGTGAAAAAGGTGCTATAATGGAAGATAAACTTCCTGTCATATTTCTTATTGGATTTTATTTCTTGTGTATATATATTGAATTGGGACATATTTACTCATTTTTATATTTATTTTCTGTACACATTATTAATACTTTAAGTTTTGTTAGCAATAAAAAAGAAAAAAACGTTAGTGATAATGCCGAATATTCTAATTGGAATAGATTAGAGTATTTATTAAGGTTTATTTTTTCTTTTGTCAAGTCTCCAGTATTCTTTGCATCTGCGTTATTTCTAAATATGCACATAGTCTTGGTGGTTATAGTTTGTTCCTTATCGGTTACTTCAATTTATAAATTTTATTTGTTATGGAAGTTATAATCTTAATTGAAAATTTAGGATTAGGGGGCATTGAAAGGTCAGCAATAAGATTAGCAGAATCTATTTCAAACACTAATAATGTAACATTATATTACTTAAATAAGTTAGATAACTACGCCTCATCTGAAGTTATACCTATCAAAAAATTTAAACAAATAACAAAGGTTGATTGGTTAATAATTCACATTGATGACGGGGTTTTCTTGAAAAAAATTAATATTCCTAAAAGTTCAAGAACAACCATTATCGCTCATTTTCCAAGAATTTCTTTTTTACCTCATTACAATGATATTTGGACCATTAGTCTTTATAATCACAATATTTTAAAATATATATATAAGGACATCAAATTAATATACAATCCAGTTTCAACATTATATAATCCAGTAAAAAAGAAAGATAAAAAAATTAAAGTTATAGGGAGGATTAGTAGAAATGATATAGCTAAAATTGATTTTGACACAATAGTTGCATTGATAATATTATCATTTAAGAATTATCAACTAAAATTAGTTGGCATACCTAAATCAATAAAATATCTAATTAATTTTTTTGGGAATAGTCAACAAATAACATATTTAAATGAAATTTCTGATGAAATTGATGTCAAAAATTTTTATCATGATATAGATATTTTAATACACGGTTCATTTGCTGGTGAAACTTTTGGAATGGTGATTTCAGAGGCTTTGTCTTGTGGAACTCCAGTTATATACTCCGCTAATTTTAGAAAAGGTCTTGCTCCACACGAATTGCTACACAAAAGTGCTTTATGTAGTGGATTTTGGAATATTATCAAGAAAACTGAGCTTTATTTAAATCAGGATAGCAAATATATCTTTAAGTTGAAAAAAAAAGACTTTTGTCCTGACGTAAATGCATTTAGTTTATTATCTAATAAAACTAATTTAAATAAATTTGATTATTCAAAATTATATAAATTAAAAAATCAAGTCTTCTTTTTTAGGATTTATATTTTCATCACTAATTATACAATTGTCTTATGGTATTTATTTCTAAAAACATTCCTCGGTATAGAGAAATAATTTTAAATAAAGCACAAGTTGCATTTTATTCATATAATAGAAAATCATTTGTAAAACAAAAGTGGCTGCTTAATGATGCTAAATCTCTAACCCTAAGTGAAGTTTTTAAACAAAATATATTTATTGTTAGTGATTATAACTTAGTTAGTGTATTTTTTATATTCTACGCTAGAATTTTCAGGAAAACTTGTTATATAGCATCCGATTGGAACGAAGTTCAAAAAATATCGGGTTTTACAAAAATTCGAAAATATGTAACTGAACTTTTTGCACACGGTTTTATTCAGGGTTCACCATTATCGGCTCCAATATCTAAGAAAACAAAAATTTCTGCTTTATTGTATATGACTTCAATTATTTCATTTAAACAAAATTTGAATATCAATAGAGAAATTGACTTTGTTTATATTGGTCAATTAATTGATAGAAAACGAATATCATATGTAGTTAAAGTATTTAATGAATTAACTATTAAGGGTTATAAATGTGAAATTCATGGTTTTACAGGTCTTGAATCTCCTAATATTAAAGAGATCTGTAAATCTGCATCTTTTCCTGTTAATTCTTCGTGCAGCTGGAAAGAATGTCAGAAAATTTTAGCTAATAGTTCTACACTTTTTTATCCTTCAAAAGAAGACGTATGGGGTTTAACTATAACAGAATCTTTAAATAATGGATGTATGCCAATGTTTTCTGAAGCTGTTATTTCAGGTGAATATTATTCAAAAGTTATTCCTCAAATATTGAATTTTAAATTAAAGTTAAAAATTGATCAAGATATTACTAATTGTGAAAAAGTTTTAAATATAAGTATTGAAAAAAGGTTTGAAATTTCTACAAACTTTAGAAAACACGAAGAATTATTAGTAAAAAAGAGTGTAAATTCTTTAAAAATGCTAAAACATTAATAATGCTAAAAAATTTAGTCATATTTATATTTATATTTTTGTTAATAATCAGCTCTGATTTTGATAAATATATTACTGGTTTTAGATTCTCCAAGTACTTAATTATTTTACCCTCACTTTTATTATTAATAAAAACACGTACATTTAACTTTACTCCAATAGCAAAAACCTATACTTTTTTAACTCTATATTCTCTTGTTTTGTATTCTTTAGGAATTCATCAAAGTATTGTTATGGAAGAGATAATAATTTATTTAGGTATTATACTAGTAGTATCATCAAATTTCTTATCTCATGTAAAGTCATTCCATATAATAATAAGTCTTTTATTTTATTTTATTTATGTTATAGTAGTCGAAGGTATAGAAATTAAATTATCGGGAATTATATTTGGAGATTTTAGTTCAATAGAAAGTAATGTTATTGCTTTTATTTGCCCTATACTTTTACTTTTTTATCTGACTAGAAAAAAGAAATCATTTAGTACTTTTACCACTCTTATCTTCAACTTAATTTCGATAAAACGAATTACTATTTTATCTCTTTTTTTAATTTTATCACTAAAAAAACATATAATTAAATATAAAAAAATGATATTATTTTTAATATCATTTTTAACTCTTGGTATTGTTGTTCTAGTTGGCGATGAATCTAATAAGGATTTTCTTGCTAATTATCTAAATATCTCGATTGGTTTACTTACTATGGGAAGATCTACCTATTATACCTACTTAATTGAAGGTATTGATTGGAATCTTACTAATATATTATTTGGCTACGGAATGGGATATCCTCAAGGTATATTAGAGTCATTTTTAGGTAAAAGATTTTTAATTCATAATGATTGGCTAAAAATATTTATTGAACAAGGTTTGTTAGGCTTCTTGTTTTTTATTTATTTAATTCGTAAGATAGATCCAATTATATTAATCACTTTGAGTATATGGATGATTACTGATAACGTTATTGTTTATTTCCCTGTTATAATTTTAATTCAATGGTATGATTTACAAAAAAAGAATAATATTAATTGATTATATAAGAGCACTTGCAATTTTATTGGTAATATTAGGTCATTTTAGGCACATATTTTTACCAAATTATAATGGTGAAAATCATTTAATTTATTTCATTAGTAGTTTTGGGCATTTTGGAGTGATATTGTTTTTTGGTTTATCAGGTATCTTAGCTTCAGATAGGTTAAATATGATTAATAGCTTTTCAGATATACTAGGTTATCTTAAGTTAAGGTTGTTGAGAATATATATCGTATTACCATTTGCTTTACTTGCCACATTTATATTTGATTTTATCGCGTTAAACTTAAACTTATATTCAAATATTTCTGATTTAAATATTATTAGTCAAGAATCATCCCCGGAAAATAGATTAAAACTTCATTTGTTTTTATCTAACCTTTTTAGTTTACAAACTTTTACTACAACTTTTTTTGGAAGTAACGGTCCACTTTGGAGCCTTAGTTATGAAATTTGGTTTTATATTTTAGGAGCACTTTCAAAAAAAATAAAAACACCTTTACTGTTTTCATTTGTTATTTTTATTGATTATAAATTTTATATATTTTTCTTATTCTGGTACTACATAGGTAATATAAAATCATTAAAAATAAATAATTTTACATTTTCTTTATCAACTATTATAATTATCATATTACATTTATATAAGCCTTTTAATATTGATATATTTTATTGTTTATATTTTATTGTTTTATATCATTTTTTTAAAAATAAAAAATTACCCTCCTTTAAACCTGTAAGTTATCTTGCAAAAATTTCTTTCTCTTTATATATCTTTCATTATCCAATTTTATTATTTATTTCTTTCTTTTTGTTCGGAGATTCAATTAAAAATTTCAATATATTTCAAACTGTTATCTGTACTTTCATAGTCTTTATAATTTGTATTAAACTTTATGATTTTATTGAAAATTCTAATTATTCAAACGCATTACTGAGAAAAGTTCGCCAGAAATTAAAAAATAACGCTTAATATGAAATTTAAATACAAAGTAGATTTTATGGGTTGGGTTGATGGAGAAGCTAAACAAAAACTATTAGAAGAATCTAAGATATTTTGTTTACCAAGCTATGCTGAAGGTTTTCCAATGTCCTTGATTGAAGCTTGGCAGCACAAAGTTGTACCTATTGCATCAAATGTTGGTGGGATACCAGATGTTTTAATAGATAAGGTTAATGGTTTATTAATTGAACCAGGTGATATTAACAGACTGTGTGAAAATTTGGAATTGATCATAAGTAACAAAAAACTTTATATTTCTCTTCAAATTGAAGCTGAAAGAACTTATAAAAAAAGTTTTGAAAATACCAAGATTGCCCCTAATCTTTCTAAGATCTATGCAAGTCTAAGTTGATGTTTGATTAATTATCAAAACTTTTTAAAATAAAAATCAAATGAATAATTTTTTATAATATATGCAAATACTCAAAGTATTAGATATTGAAATTGATTTTGAAAGAGAGAATATTTTAAATAAGATTAGCAATTTGATACAAAATAAGTCTAAAGGATATGTAAATACAATTAATGCCAATTTGTTAGTCACTGCTTATAAGAAACAAGATTATAAGGAGATATTGCAAAAAAGCAGTTTTAATATTTGTGATGGAAGTGTTCTGGCCTCGGTTTTAAATAAGATTAATAAAACAAATTATAATTCCTACCCTGGTCCAGACTTTTTTATAGACAGAATAAGTGAAAAAAAGTATAAGCACACCTTTTTAGGATCTACTAAAGAAGTTTTGAGGAATTTAAAAAAAGAATTAATAAAAATTGACTCTAGTTTAGAGAAAGCAATATTTATAGAGCTACCATTTCTAAGTGTAAATGAGTTTGATTATAGTGCTATTGGAAATACGATTAACGATACTTCTCCAGATTTTATTTGGGTATCATTAGGTGCTCCAAAACAGGAAAAGTTTTCTTCTTTACTAGTTAAGCATATAAATCATGGTTTAATAGTATCTGTTGGTGCGGCATTTGATTTTTATTCAAATTTATCTAAAGTTAAAAGAGCACCAATATATATTCAGACATTACGTCTAGAATGGTTGTATCGATTATATAAACAGCCAAAAAAAACATTTAAAAGGCTTAAAAACGAATTTTTTTATATGCCAATTATTTTAATAAAAGAATTAACTAGAGCTAAATAATGAAAATTCTCTTGACTGATATCTATTTTAGAAAATCTTTTGATATTATAAATATATTAAAACTACATTACCACCCAAATTGTTTTATTTATACTGACACGGATGTTACCTTGTCTAGCCGATTAAAATCCAATTTAATTTATGGAGCCAAGACAGTTCACCGCTTGAGAAAAAATAATAATTTTAAACAAGACTTATTTAAAATATCAACACTTTATAAGGATGAAGAAATAGTCTTTATACCTATTGAAGAAAGTACAACTCTTATTTTCATGGAATTTTTGAGTGACACTATTAGATCTCATAATTTTAAATTTTTATTACCAAATAGTGAAACCTTCTTGCTGTCTAGAAATAAAGAAGAATTAAATATTTTTTGTGAAGAAAATCAAATTCCAAGTCCAAAATATATAAGTAGAGAGACATTTAATTTGAGAACATTTAGATTTCCAATTATAATTAAGCCTAAACACGGTTCTGGTGCTAAGGGTATAATTTATATTGAGAATGAAGAAGGTTTAAAAGGTCAATCTATAGATTTTGACAACTTTTTTGTTCAAGAAAGACTCCCAAACTCTAAAGAAGTTGAAGCTGGATTTTACTTATGTGATAAAGGTGAAATAATTTCTTTTTATAGTCATAAACGCATTAGGACGTATCCTGAAACTGGAGGCGTTACTGTATTTTCACAATCTAGCAGCTCACTAGACATAAAACAATCTGGTGAAACTATTATTCAGAAATTAAACTGGTCTGGTCTATTAATGATCGAATTTATTTTTGATAAAAGAGATAATACATATAAACTTATAGAAATCAACCCTAGATTATGGGGCTCTATTATGTTATCTGAATTTTGTGGGGCTGAATTTTTAAACAAGTATGTAGATATTTCAATGGGTAATGTTTTTAAAAAGTCGAAAATCAGTAATGATATTTTTATACGATGGATCTTCCCTTATGATATTATCTATTGGTTTAAGCATTTATCGAATCCATTTAACTTTTTTAAAAAAAGAAGCAATACCTGTTATATAAATTTCACATATTCAAATCTTTTAAAATCGCTTATATTTGTTTCTCTGACTTATTTTAGTTTTTCTAAAATAACAAAGCTATTTTGCAATGAAAAATAAAATAGTTGTATTTGATTTTGATAAAACATTAACCTATAATGACACTTTGTTTGGGTTTTTTGTCTGTGCTTCTAAAATTAATATACTATTTCCGCTAAAGGTTGGTATTTATTTTACTTTAATGGTCCTTGCTAAAATAAAGCTGCTTTCTAATACAAAACTTAAGGAGTTGGGAGTCTTGATTTTTTTAAAAAATAAAAGTTCTTCAGAGTTAAGAAAATCCTCAGTTTCCTATAAAAAAACAATTAAGTTTAATAAGCTCTTTAGTAAATATAATTTTAATAATGAAAATATTTACATTGTAAGTGCCTCTTTTGAAGATTATTTGAATAGCATATTTACTGATAATGTTACAATTATTGGTTCTCAATTAACATATAATCAAGACCTTGTTTGTAGTTTAAAGTTTAATTGTTACAATAAAAATAAGATTGATGCATTGGCAAATGCGAATGTTTTTAAAATCAGTGAATTTTATACAGATAGTTATAGTGATTTTCCATTAGCAAGTATATCAGAAAAGATTATAATTGTAAATGGTGATAGGTTACATGTTTGTAACAATATTAAAGAGTTTAACACATATTTTGGAAAACCTAATAAATGAATATTTTAACATTTGACATAGAAGAATGGTTTCATATACTTGATAATAAAGAAACTCAGTCTATATATGAGTGGAATAAATTTGATTCTAGAATTCAATTGGGAATGGATATTATTTATGATATTCTTGATAATTCAAATTCTTCTGCAACTTTTTTTGTGGTAGGTTGGATTGCAAAGAAATATCCTGAAATCATAAGAGAAATTAGTAATCGTGGTTTTGAAGTAGCAAGTCATACTCATTTACATCAACTTGCTTATGAGCAAGATCAGAAGACTTTTAATAACGATGTTGAAAAATCCATTAAAACCCTAGAAGATTGTACAGGAAAAAAGATAACGAGCTTTAGAGCGCCAGGTTTTAGTATTACTGAAAATAATAAATGGGCTTTTGAGGTCTTACATAAATTAGGTATAACAAAAGACAGCTCTGTTTTTCCAGCAGTAAGATCGCACGGAGGTTTAGCGTCATATAATTCAGCAACTCCATCAATTATAGACTACAACGGCATTAAATTAAAAGAGTTCCCTATAAATACGCATGACGTTTTAGGAAAACCTTTTATCTTTTCGGGGGGTGGATATTTTCGATTATTACCTTACAAAATTATTAAAAATTGGACACTTCAATCAAATTATGTCATGACTTATTTTCATCCAAGAGATTTTGATATTGGACAACCTATCATACCGGGTCTTTCTCTTCCGCGGCGTTTTAAATCTTATGTCGGTATTAAAAACTGTAAGCCTAAATTAGAGAAATGGCTTACTGATTTTGATTTTATGGATTTGAGTTCTGCTGATAAAATGATTGATTGGGATCGTGCTCCAAATGTTAAGTTATGAATAAATTTTATGTGATTGTAAATAATGATTATCAAAGAGCACGAAAAGGCTCAAAGGAATTTCAACAGAAAACAGAGCGAGTCTTTATTATTTCAAACATAAAGTCTGTAGATTATTCTGTCTTATCAGTTGATAATGATAGAACGGTTTGTAAAACCATTGAAAGAATAGCTATAGATTTTAGTTCAGAATATGAGCTAAATTATAACAAGTTATGATACTTTAATGTACGTTATTTATTTAAAATATAAAAGTTGAAAATGCTTGTTCTTAAGTAGTTAAATTTATTTATTTTTGAAAAGACTACGGGCTGTAGTCTCTATTGAGAGATCAAATATTTGAAGAGTAATATGGTTTTTCTTAGTGGTAAATTAGTATTAAAATAATAAATCGCTATTTACTTGACAACCCCCACTGTAAAGTAGCAGGAATTGTTAATAATATAATTTTGAGATCAAATAAAAATGTCCAATTTTGAATATAAAATCGATCCAATTTTACACGCGCAGACATTTGATGATAGTTTGTAATACTGCCCCTGTAGCCTTTCATTTGAGAGAGTCCTGTCACGCCTGGTTTAGCATGATGCCTTAAAGAAAATTTTTCTATGTGATCTCGGTATAAATTATTTAATTGTACTGGATGTGGTCTTGGGCCTACAATAGACATACTTCCAATAAAAACATTTAAAAATTGAGGGAATTCATCTAAGGAAGTTCTCCTGAGAAATACACCAAATTTAGTAACCCTGGGGTCGTTTAATTTTGTCCAAGAATTGTCGGAT
>MDSY01035017.1_pt1 | contig 15327 bp, 17 predicted proteins | sample 811131 | NCBI WGS metagenome assembly MDSY01 (sample SAMN05326643, study PRJNA326480) | marine metagenome | isolation source: seawater | place: Atlantic Ocean: South West | collected 2010 | reverse complement strand
TAACTTGTTCTAATAATCGTATTAATACATCAAATTGAGTTTGATTATATTCTGGTGTTGCATTTGGTAGTCTAGTTGTACTTATTTTTGACATTATCTACCTCCATCTGGTTGAACATCGAGACGTAAAGTTCCAAATCTCCAATTGTCTCCAACAGCATCACTTCTAATAGTTAGTTGTCCTTGTCTACCTCTTCCTCTTATATCAAATTTTGTAGTGCTTGTCGATACAGTCGAAGTTGTAGTTATAGAAGTAGAAGATGTAGGATAAGTTTTAAATTTAAGTTCTACATCTACGGTTCCAGATAAATTTTGAAAATCTGGAATTCCCCTTCCTATATGAAGAAGTTCTTGTCCATCTTGAATATCAAAATCTCCTGATGTAACATAAGCATCTAAAGCGGAACCATCAGCATCAACTCCAAATTCTTGTCTATAAAAAGTTGTAGCACCATCAGTTAATCCTAATACACTAGGCGTTGTTGCAACAGCTGTAGTAGAATATTCGGTAGCATAAGGATATTCATAAACTCCATAATCAACCCAAGCTGTTCGAGCTAAACTTCCGATAGCCCAAGATTGTTCTAGATAATTTAAACTTACATATCTATCTATTTGTTCTGCAGTGCCACTACAATAAAACCAAGTTATTTCATTTTTTTCTGAATTAAGACCACAATATGTTTCTGGTTGAGTAGTAATATTAAAATCACCAAATACATAATCTTGAACACTACAAGGTATTTTTTTAACTGCACCATCAAACATATAGAAAGAATTTTGAGACATCCAATAGGTAATACCATTAACATCTTTAACACAATGATTTGAAACTGCCCCGCAGTTTGCTCCTAATTGATTTAATGAAAAAGTAAAAGGAGGACCAACAAATTGCATACCATGCAAAGAAGTATCAGTCCAAACTAAAATAGCTCCTCTAGATCTAGCTGCTGCCATAATTTTAGAACCATCTTGAATTCTAAAAGAACCAGCTGTGTTAGTTGCTGTTGGAACCCAAGTATTGTAATCTTCTTGAGAAGAAAAACGTAAAAATAAAGGATCAGCTGTTGCTGACGATCCAATTGTTGTTTCAGTGCCAAATAAAAATACATGTCGGTCCGTCGGAGAAACTAAAGTAAATCTTGAAACAGTTGGTGCATTACTAATAATAGCAGCAGGTGTACCTGTACCAACAGATGTATCCCATCTATATGTTCCACCTCCACTAACAGTAGCAATTAAATCCTCACCAAAATTATCAAAAGACCATTGTCTACCATCAATTGTAACAGTCGATGTAGATCTAGGTGTGTTCCATGTGCTAGTATTCCATGTTCCTGTTCCCCATCCATAACCATAAGCTGAATTTGCTAAACCAATATTAATATCGTATGTAGCAACTACTGAGGATCCACCTCCACTTCCAGCACCAGAAGCTGTAGAACCGGTATAAGTTACCTTATAGGTATTGGCATCAACATAAGTTGTAATTTCAAATTCTTTGTTCATGTCAAGACCATTAACTGTGGACGCTCCACTAAATGTTACAAAGTCTCCAGCTTGAGCTCCATGTCCTGCGTCTGTAACCGTAACAACTGAACTTGCATTTACGGTTGTAAAAGGATTAGTTAAACTTCCACTTGTTCTTCTTATAGGTGTAATATCATAAGCTGCACCTTCAGAATAAACATAAAGTTTTCTATCTGTGCCAAGGGCCATGTATCGTATACCATTAAGATCAGACCAAGCATGCATATCACGCACTACTCCAATTAATGTGTCAGAAATAAGTTTAGCCCAACCACCAATTTTTTCTGGTAAACCATATCTAAAACGAACCATATCAGAATCAGTCCAACGACCTTCCGCACCATACTCCGTATTTTGTTTATCTATTCCAGGAGCAAATTGAATTTTAGTAAGTGGCATTATGCAATCCTTAAAAATCTATATGAAAGTTCACCATCACCACCTGTAGTGCCTGCAGATTGTGGTTGTGCACCACCTCCGCCACCACCGGAACCTCTAGTTCCAGCAGTGCCCGAACCACCAGCAGGAGCACCTGTTCCACCTGATACAGCACCTGGACCAGCATAAGAAGCTCCACCTGTACCACCAGCGATTTGACAATTATCTCCACTACAGTTACCTGGATTAGTTCCTTGATTACCTGATCCATTAGAATTAAATGTTCCGACAGGACCAGAATTAAATGTTGTTATGTTAAGACCATCAACAGTAGTGCCTGTACTTAAAACAGTTCCTGAAATAGTTGCTGTTCCAACAGCTCCTAAATAATTATTACGAGGTGGTCCTTGATCTCCTCCCCCTGAAGCATAACTACCACCTCCACCAGTTAATGAAAATAATGATCCTGAGGTTGATCCTGAAATACTTGTAGTTCCACCAGAAGTAGCTGTTGAATTATATCCACCACCAGTACCTGCACCTCCTGCACCTGCAGTAATAGTTAAGGTTTCTCCTCCAGTAACACTAAAAACTTTATCGGAAACATACCCACCAGATGAACCACCTCCACCAGCAGATTCTACACCAGCTTTATCATATTCGGCTCCTCCAACTCCGCCGCCACCTCCACCTACAGCGTACTGTACATGAATAGCATTAGCATTTGCTGGAACAGCTACAGATCCAGTATCTGTAGAATAAGAAGCAGGTGTATCAAATAAAGTAAAAACAGTTTCCCACGAACCACTTTCTTTTACATAAGCATTTATAATTGTTTTATTAGTAAATGAAGTACCATCTCTCACATATAATTGTGAGCCCGCACTTGAGCTTATCTCACGCCAAGTACCACCTGATTTAACATAAATCGGCATAATGCATTAAGTATATTTGTACCAAATATCTCCATCAGATCCACCACTCGGTGCTGATGTACTTACGGTTCTTGTTCCATTAGCATTTGTTCCTGCAGTTGCAGAAATAAAAGCTTGTACATCTGCTCCAATTTCTACACCTAAATTATCTCTTGATGTTGCTGCAGCAGCGACATCACTTAGATTACTTGATGCTTGAAGGACACCGGTTACAGCAGTTCCTGCAAATTTATATTTGATAGATTCATAAGTTGCCATATTACTTCTCCGTTAGTTTCCAACCATAAGTTGCGCCTGAGTATACTAAACTAAAAGCTGCATCTTCGGTTGCTACAGTTAAATCTGCTGTAGCTCCATTAATTTTTTCACTATTTCTTCCTATGGTTAAATTGTTTGTATCAAATGTACTTGCTAAATCAACAAATCTTACTTCATCCCCTACTGTTGGAGAGGCTGGTAAAGTAATTGTAAAAGGAGCGCTTGTAGTATTACAAAATATTTTATCTCCAGGAAAAGCTGTGTAAGTAGTTGTCTTAGTTAGCCAATCAGTTCCTGATGTTTGTAAATTATACCAATTAGTTCCGTCAGTTGCTAGAAATACACTAGTGCTTGGTTGTATGACATAAGTATTGCCGGAACCTCCAAGACGCATTGTAATAGTATAAGCAGAACTATCATTTCTTAAAAAATAAGTTTTTTGAGTTGCAGCAACTTGAATAATAAAATTAGACCCATGATTTGTAAATATAATGGCTGATTGTCTATTTTCATTATCCGCTTGAGCAGAGCTAATAGAATTAGCTACAGTTAAAACATAAGGGCTAGAAGCAGCAGATAAATTTTTAGTATAAACCCCTGCAATTGAATATTCTAATCCATATTGTAAATTGTTATTTGTAGTATTACCCCAAGCATTTGCTTGATCTCCCGAACCAATAAGTTCAAGTTGTAGTAATGATGAATAAGTTGATGTCATAATCTCCTAAGCCGCTTGATTCCATGTCATTGTAGCAGAATCATCAACATCTGTCCACGTTGAAGTTTCAGAATCATCAACCTCTGCCCAAGCATAAATTGCAGTAGAATTTGATAAAGCTAGGGTTGCAGTTAAACCTGTTGGTGTAGCAGTTGCATTTTGAATAGCTGTTACATTTCCTAATGCAGTAGAAACTATTTGACCTGTTGGTAAAGCTGTAGAATTTGCTACAACGGATACAGAACCTGTAGCAGTATTTAATGCTTGACCGGTAACTGCTGCAACACTTGTTGTTACAACAGATTCATCACCTTGAACTAAAGTTATATCTTGCCCTGAAGGTTCTGCAATTGTAACTGCAGAAACAGAAACAGTTCCTACAGCGCTTGTAATATTTTGACCAGTAAGAGTTCCTGTATTAGCATCAGCTGTTACAGTTTCATCACCTAAAAATAAATCTAAATCAGGTTCAGCAGAAGCATCAATTGATACTTGACCACCTGCTGTTACAGCAAATGTGCCTATAACAGCATTTAAAGCTTGGCCTGTTACAGATACTGTTGGATTAGCTACTGCTACAGCTGTAGCTGTACCTAGTGCGCTTGTAATATTTTGACCTGTAACTGCAACTGTAGCAGTTCCTGTAACAGTTTCACTACCAAAACTAGATGTTAATTCTTGACCTGTAGGAGATACTACTACATCAATTGCAACAGCTTCAGTACCAAGTGTTGTTGTTAAAGCCTGACCGGTAACAACAGCCAAAGCATCTTGTTTACCTAATGATGATAATGGGCCTTCCGCAAAGGCTAAAATTCCTAGAGTCATAAGACTCTATTTTAACTATAAAAAGTGATTTAGTCTACTGTGCTTTTTTATAATACGCAGGTAATCCAAGCATGGGTCTACCATCAAAAGCATTGGTTTCTTGAAATTGTCCTTGTTTATTATTGTAGTGTAAAAATACTTGACCACAATCTTGACCTTCAAAAGCATCTCTCCAATGCTCCAAATCACATCCACTATAAACCAACATATCTCCTGGTTTTAAAATAACTTTTTTACCTTTATTACCAAATCCTTCTGTTGGATCTAAATATATAGGCCATTCATCACCACCAAGATTAAGAGTGCATGATATTTCACATGATGGTCTATCTTTGTGTCTATGTAATATATCACCATATTTATATATTCGTGCATAAGTATATGTAGGAACTAAATTCATATTAGTAACTTGCATCATTTTAGGTCGTACTCGAACCATTAATGTTTCCATTACAAGATCTGCATAATGAGAATAGGTGTCAGGTATTTGCTCATCTTTCCACGTTCCCCAGCTATCATCAAAAGGAGATATATATTGTGTATCTTGTAAATGTTTTGCTACTTGTCTTTTATTTAAAAAGTAAGCATAACAAAAACTAGCTACATCTTTGGGTATGGCTCTTTTAATTACTTCATATTTATCTTTTTCAAAACTCATTTTTTCTCCTCTTCTGTTTGTTTCATAAAACTATTATGGATGGCTTGTATATTAAAATGTATAAAACGAAATGCTTGATTAGGACCACCAACAGAATATTGATGAGTAACATATGCGGGCATAATAATTAATGTTCCTGGTGTAGGTTTCCAATGTGCTTCATTTGTAGCATAAGTAATTTGTGTGTTATCTTTTTGTGGTAAGGCTGATAAAAGAGCAGCGGGCCGTGGGTCATGAATAACTGGTACTGGTCCGTCCTCATCTCTTTTTAAATACAAAAATCCTGATACATGATTATTTGGATGTACATGCGAGTTGTGATGACCACCACCATCTTTAGGAAATTCTTGAACCCAACATTCTGTAAATACGCAAGTATGATTAGATAAATCAAAACCCATTTGATCTAAAAATTCCCATGATCGCTGACCTATATGATCAATATAAATTTTTAATTCTGGATCACTAGCTATAGGATAAGAATGAGCCACCTCACCAAAATCAGATTTTTTCTTTTTAACTCTATCTTTATATTCTTTTGATTCTCTGATTGAATTTAAATGTTTTTCACATTTTTTATTTATATCATCAACCCAGTGAGGCAAATTTTCCATATATACAGGTGTTTTAAAATATTCATAAAACTTCATCATACAAATGGAGGTCCTTGATGCCAATTAACTAATGAATATCTAGTTCCTGCGGTTACAGGTTTAACACGATGCCAAACGAAAGATGGAAAAATAGTTACTGATCCTTTTATTCTTGCGGCTTTAATTACATGAATATCTTCTTTTTCTGGAGTGTTAAAATTAACTTCAAAATCACCACCTTCATATTCACTACCATCTACTAAAGCAATTGTCATAGATAATTTTCTAATTTTACCATTTGGATTTGGTTTAACTCCAGAGTCTGTGTGCCAATCATAATGTTGTTTTTTACTACCATCATATTTTGTAAACTGACAAGGTTCAGACCAATCCCAATGATAATTCCAACCAGCATTAGTATTAGCTTCATGAACTAAAGGGTGTAGTTCACGGTAAATCCAAAGAGCCTCCATCCAAACTACATTTGATTTTCTTTTTTCTTCTAATTTTTTTTGTTCGTTAGGTGTCATGTTACTTGGATCATATCCAGAAGTAACACCTGTTTCTTCTTTTAATTGTTTACCATATTCTATAATATCATCACAAATTCTGGAAGGTAAAGCTCCTTGAAAACACCAATAATAATTATTTAATTGCATTATTTCTAAGTATTTATAACCTTTTAAAAAGGTTTCGCAAATTAGTTTTGGTATTTGTATCTTATAATAACTGTTCCTGAACCACCAGCTCCACCAGCACCAGTCGAATAAGGAGGGCCACCATGAAAACTACCTCCGCCACCGCCACCACCAGTGTTAGCTGTGCCTGCAGTTCCTGCAACAGCAGCAGATCCTGGAGCAGGACCACCTGCGCCTCCACCGCCTGTGCCACCAGAACCAGCACCTGTAGGAGTTCCTGGATAACCAGGCCCTGAAGAATGTCCGCCTCCGCCGCCACCACCTCGTGTAACAGGAGAACCTGTTATAGAAGTAGCAACTCCACCTGCTCCTCCGGCTGCTGCGGTTGGTCTACCTGCATCACCAGTGCCACCTGCACCGCCTCCGCCGCCTCCGCCGTAACCAGAGCCAGAACCAGTTCCAGCACCACCTGGATTACCTTGAGGAGGACTAACTGGGGGAGTATTACCCGAACCAGCGGAAGTATGATTATAACTACCACCACCTCCAGATCCACCATTAGATGCCGGTCCTGGAGAGGAAGAATTTGAAGTTGAACCGTAACCTCCACCAGCAGAGGTTATACTAGAAAAAGTTGAAGTTCCACCAACTGTACCAAGGCCACCACTATTACAACCAGCTCCACCAGATCCACCAGTGCCACCTCCACCTACTGTAATTGGGTATGCTTGCGCTGATAAAGTTAAACCACTTGTAGCAGCTAAAGGAGATCTTGCAGGATAGTAAGGATCACCTGGAACAGCTCCTTCACGAAAGCCACCAGCTCCAGCACCACCACCACGACCTCCAGCACCGCCTCCACCTCCAGCAACTACAGTGTATGAAGCTACTGCTCCACCTCCTGATGCGTTGCCAACAGATGTAACGGTAAAAGTTCCAGAGCCAGTAAAAGTATGAATTTTGTAATCACCACTTGTTGTTTCTGTTCCTCCAGAAGCAACAATATATGAAGCTTGAGTTCCACCTTGATCAGCTACTGATGTAACAATCCAACCTTGTGTTGAATCAACATAAACAATTTGTAATGCCTCTCTATCTCTAGAAAAAACAGCATCATTAGTATCACCTTGAATTTTTTCTGAACCGTTGGCGGCTAGAGTGCAATTATTTGCATCCCATGTACCTGCATAATCAGCAAGAGCTATTTGAGAACCTGCAGATCCTGCGGGCAGATTTACGGTAATAGCACCACCAGTAGTATTTACAAAATATCCTTTACCAGCTACTGCCGTAAATGTGCTTGTTTTTATATCTGAAGTTTGCCAGTCAACTGCACCAAAACCAGTTGCAGTTCCTGAATTTGTTATGGTTCCTGCAATAGTTAAGGTGGCTCCTGAAGGCAACGTTATTGTGTCACCTGAAGCACCTATTTGTAAAGCCGTACCCGATTGAGGTTCAATCTTATCTGTTTTTAAAGTATTATTTACACCATCAATTTCAATTGTCATAATGCCTCTTTGATAGCATTATTTTATAGTAATTGGAACTGAAATGAAAGAGCTACTATTGGGTCTTTATTAAAATTTTTACTTATAGAATGTCTCAAATACGAAGAAAATATAATAAGAGTATCTTCCTTTAGTTCTTGTTTCCACCTTCTTTTCTTATTTCTTCCAAACTCATATTCGAACATTACAGTTGATGGTTTGTCTCCTTCTTTTAAACAATACAAAACTGATATTTCAGGAGATATTTCATAATCCCAATCATCAATATGGTGATGAGACCCTAAACTTTCATTAGGAAGTAATACTATTCCTCCTCTTTTTACTAAAATAGGAGTTGTTTCATATTCTCCACGATAATGATCTCTTATATAATCATGTATCCAAGCTAGATGTTGATGATCTTCTAATTTGACGTAGTTATAATCAGGGTACCAATCTTCGTTACTTAAACGTTTTTCTAAAACGTAATTACGAACTGTATTTGCTATTAAATTTTTTTTATCTATCTTGAGAAGATCAGAAACTTTATGTGTAATAACAAACTGTTCAGATAGAACTTTTTTGTTAAACATTAATTATAGGGCAACCCAAGCTTTAGCACTAGCATCCCATCTAAAATTACCTGTAGGAGTTTCTTGATCGGTAGCTATCCAACGAGTGTTAGCTTCATCCCAACTAATATTGTAGTTTTTAGCAGGATCGCCGTATTGTTGTACAGTTGGATAAGTAACTGGTGCTCCCCAAAGACAAGTTGTTTCATTAAGAACCCATGATGCATATGGTTTTGGTGGAATAAATGCATCACGGTCCTCATCATAAGTGTGACCTACTCCCGCATAATTTTTACGGAAAGGGGTTCCACCTAACTTGTGTGTGTTTCCTGTTGTATTATAAGAAGTTCTTTTCCACAAAGGCCAACCATGTATATGTTCTAAAAATTGTATTCCAACTGATTCGTCCTCAACGCCATCAGCATTCTTACAATCATTATCAGCAACAACTTCAACACTAATTACCTTTGAATTAATTCCTAATTTTGCAAAATGTGCCATATCTATCTCCTATACTATATTAAAAATCTTTTTTATAAAACATTAATTTTGATATTTGTATCTAATAATTACAACGCCAGAACCTCCATTACCACCATTTTTACAAGAAGAAGCACCTCCACCGCCACCGCCGCCACTATTACAAGTTCCTGCAACTCCAGGAATTTCTGTGGGAGTTCCAGCAGCATGACCACCATCACCACCACCGCCTCCATTAGCAGGAGCTGTAGAGGGAGCAGTATAAGTTGATGCACCACCACCGCCAGCATAAACTGTTGCTGATCCAGAAATTGCTACAGATGTTCCACAACCACCTAGGCCACCAGCACCACTACCAGGACCAGATCCACCAACAGCACCATGACCACCGCCACCGCCACTTCCGTGAGGTGCTCTGTCCCATGCTAAACCACCGGGATTTCCTTGAGAGGGAGATACAGGAGGAGTATTACCAGCACCTGCAGTACCGGCAGGAGTAGTAGTAGCACCTCCACTTGTATTACTTGCTGATCCAGCACCACCGCCAGATCCACCAGATCTTCCAGCACCACCAGGACATCCAGGATTATAGTAACCACCGCCGCCACCACCACCAGCGGAAGAAACAGAAAAAGAACTAGAAACATTACCATCACCACCTTGAGCATTTGATGTACCGCTAGTCTGTCCAGTGCCCCCACCTCCGATTACAACAGGATAAGTAGTAGCAGCTACGGGTGTACCACCTGTTGCAGGATTAGGATAATTTTTTCTTAGCCCACCTGCACCGCCGCCGCCTGCTTGGTGTTTACCACCGCCACCTCCTCCAGCGACAATAAGATAATCTACAGTTGTAGAACCAGTAGAATTACCTGCACATGATACAATAAAATTTCCTGATCCTGTAAATGTATGAATCTTGTAATCTCCGTCTGTTGTTATAGTGCCACCAGTAGCTGTAACATATTGAGGGCCTAAATTCTGAACGTTTGATTCTTGTACATATAACCACCCTTTAGTGGAATCTACATATATAAGAACAACACTTGCTCTATCAGTTGATAATTTAGAATTATTTGAAGCTCCTTGTATGTTAGAACTATTTCTTCCTACTGTTAAAGCATTACTTCCAAATGTGGCTGCATAATCTTTTAAACCTACAATATCACCAGCACTAGGACTAGCAGGTAGAGTTGCTGTAAAAGCTCCTCCTGTCGTATTACAAAAATATCCTTTACCTGATACTGCTGTAAATCCTGTTGTTTGAACAGTTGATTGCCAGTCAATACCTGATGATACTAATGTTGTAACATCAACAAAACCTAAATTACCAGAACCATCTGTTTTAAGTGCATTGTTAGCACTACCATCAGCATCAGGTAATATAAATGTTTCATTACTTCCAACTGTTGCTGGAGCTTTTAAACCTATATAATTTGAATTATCAGAATCAAATAACTTTACTTCACCTTGTGTATTAATTTTTATTTCAGACATAAATGTTTTTTACCATATTAATTTTGATACTTGTAGCGAATAATTACAACACCTGATCCACCATTTCCACCATCTTTGCCAGGATCACCCCAGCCTCCGCCACCGCCACCACCAGTGTTTGCAGTACCAGCAGTACCAACAACTGCAGACGTTGATCCAGAACCGCCACCTCCAGAACCACCAGCAGCACCAGTAGCAGCACTTCCATAACCAGTACCACCTCCACCTCCGCCACCAGCACGGGTAACATTTGAACCATTTATTGTAGAAGGTGAACCATTACCACCAACACCTGCTGCACCAGATGAAGCATTTGCACCAACAGCTCCCGCTCCACCGCCTCCGCCTCCGCCGAGACCTAATCCTTGACCACCTTGACCACCAGCATTTCCTTGAGGGGGAGAAACAGGAGGAGCATTACCACCAGAGCCACCACCAGTTTGAACACCAGAAGCACCACCTCCAGAACCTCCAGATTGACCATCAACTCTAGCACCATGTCCATCACCATTACCACCAGAACCTCCTCGTGCCGAAGTTATACTAAGTGCAACTGAATTACTGGCAGTAGTTAAACATTGACCGTAAACATTACCAGCACCTCCACCACCTACTGTGACTGGATAAGAACCAGGAGAAGCTGATACAGAAACACCTGTATCTGTTCTATAACCACCAGCACCTGCGCCGCCTCCAGCATTAGCGCCGCCACCACCGCCGCCTCCACCACCTCCAGCGATAATTAAGTATTCTACGTTGTTTGAACCAACTGAATTACCTGCACACGATACAGTAAATGTTCCAGAAGAATTAAATGTATGAATTTTATAATCACCAGATGTTGTAATAGTGCCACCAGTAGCAGTAACATATAAAGCTTGTTGTAAATCACCTACATTATTTTCCACAGTATATAACCAACCTTTTGTTGAATCTATATATTGTAAAACAACAGAAGCTCGATTAGTTGTTAAATCTGAATTAGTTGCAGCTCCTTGAATGTTAGATCCATTTCTACCTATTGTTAATTTGTTTGATCCAAAAGTAGCAGCATAATCTTTAAATGCCACAAAATCATTTGCACTAGGGGAAGAAGGTAAGGTAGCAGTAATTGCACCTGATGTTGTATTAACAAAATATCCTTTCCCTGCAACCGCTGTGAAATCACCTGTTTTAACATCTCCTGTTTGCCAATCAATATCTGCTGTAACTAAAGTATTTATATCGGTAAAAGATAATGTGCCTGAAGCATTTGTTGTAATTATTTCATTGGCCGAACCATCAGCATTAGGAACAATAAAATCTTGACTAGATGAAACAGTAGAAGGAGATTGTAAAGATACTTCGTTAGAATTATCTGAATCTTTTAGTGTAATCTTTCCTTGATCACGAATACGAATATTTGCCATGTCATTAGTTTTGGAATTTATATCGAATTATAACTACACCTGAACCACCTGTTCCACCAGCACAAGCACAACCATATCCTGGTCCAGTGCCTCCACCGCCACCACCAGTATTTGCTGTTCCATTTGCACCTGCTCTTGCAGGTCCAGGACCGCTACATCCATTACCACCAGCTCCACCACCACCAGTAGTAGTTCCACCAGTACCTGATCCGTAGGCCCCACCGCCTCCGCCACCAGCGTAAGTTACTGACGAACCTGATATAGTTAAAGCAGTTCCAGCACCGCCTGTGCCTCCATTAGGAACACATCCAAGACTTACTCCAGCGCCACCGTGACCACCGCCACCTCCGCCGCCGTAGCCTCCGCCACTTCCAGGACCACCAGCATTACCTTGAGAAGGACTTACAGGAGGTGTATTTCCTGCTCCGCCAGCTCCTGATTGATATGCACCGCCACCACCAGAACCTCCAGCAGCACCAGCATTATTAGGACCATCAGGTCCACCAGCACCGCCTCCACCTCCAGCAGAGGATACACTGTTCCAAACAGAAGCAGCACCACTTGGGGATATTCCTGTTCCACCAGCACCGCCAGCTCCTATAGTTACAGGATAAGCTGTTGCTGCAACAGGTGTTCCACCTGTGGCAGGATTTGGATAATTTTTTCTTAATCCACCTGCACCTCCAGCACCAGCACCACCTTGAGGACTAGAACTTTGTTTTGCTCCACCACCCCCGCCTGCTACTACTAAATAGTCAACACTGTTAGAACCAGTTGCACTACCAGCACAAGTAACAGTAAATGTTCCTGTGCTTGTAAATGTGTGAACTTTATGATCTCCATCGGTAGTTATAGTACCACCGGTAGCAGTAACATAAGTAGGTCCTGCTCCAGCTTGATCATTTGAACCTGTTAAAATCCAACCTTGTGTTGAATCTGTATAAAGTAATGAAACAGCTTCTCTATCTTTTGCTAATAATAATTGACCACTTGCTGTTCCTTGAATTTTTTCTGTGCCATTTGCATTAACCGTACATGTATTAGAATCCCATGTTCCTGCATAATCAACTAATCCTATTTGATCTCCAGCAGTTCCTGCTGGTAAACTTACTGTTATACCTCCGCTAGTTGTATTTACTAAATAACCTTCTCCAGCTACAGCACTAAAATTTCCTGTTTTAACAGAAGCTGTTTGCCATTCAACTGCACCGCCAAAACCTGTTGCTGTTCCTGTACTAGCATTTATTGTTCCTGCTATAGTTAGTGTGGCTCCCGAAGGCAACGTTACCGTATCACCCGAGTCGGATATTTGAAGTGCTGTTCCCGATCCAGGAGAAATTTTATTAACTTTTATTTCTGAAGCCATTATACTATTACCAAATTACCTGTTATTGTTTGAGTACCTGTTATTGTTACAGGACCCGCTAAAACACCTGAGTCTATTGTTTGATCATCACTTAAAGTAGAATTGTGTGTTGTTACATATGCCGTAGCATCCATGCTAGGAGATGGAGCACGCTTTGCTGGATATGTACAAAAAACATCTTTCGTACCTGCTGAAAAATCTACTTTAGAATCACTATTAGTGCTTTCTAAAACTGTATCTCGTGATAGTGTATCTGGAGTTGCATCAGTAATAGTACCAATGCCTATTTCATATTCCGTACTACCTGACTGCATAGTAATGCAGTAATATGTAGTATTAGTAGTTCCTACACCAGCAACAAAAGTTTGAAAACCAGTACTTGCGCCTGCAAGGTTAATGGTTCCAGTTCCTGTTGATGTCGTGGTTTCCTTAACACGATCATTGATAATCAATGCCATGTTAAACTCCTACGATAATCTCAATATAGCTGTACTTGTGCCTGGTGCTGGAAATTGAACAGTAAATGTACCATTGGTTGCTGTAAAATCAGAACCAAAAGCTAAAATACAAACTGCATCAGTTGTTCCCGAACCGCCATCAGTAGTAGTGTTATATATCATAGCACCATTAGCTGTGAAGCTAGCTGAAGTCCAGTTAGGATCATTTGACCAATCAACATATGCTGTTGATGCTCCTGAACCTCCTGTAACTGATTGTCCAGTTAAAGCTTGTCCTCCTGCTGTATAAGCAGAACCAGATGTGTTTGTAGTTTCATTACTTGTTGAATAGTTAGCAGTTGATGCACCTAAACTTGCACTTGATGTAAATAATGCAATTTTAAAAGTATCACCACCATTTGCAAAATCATGCTTGCTTTCCAACAGCTGCTGTTTAAAGGTATTACATACCGCTTGTACTATCGCCATTTTTTATCTCCTTTATGGTTGTTGCGATTTAAGAGGAGTCCTTAAAACTCCATCCATATATTCATCTCTTCTGCCACGACCTTGTTGTTCTATTGACAAGTCTTGTAATGCATTAGCATAACCTGCTTCATAGCGATCTAACAGATCGTAGGGGCCTTTGAGAAATTTTAAGGCCTCGCAGAGACACGCATACAACAACGTTCTAGGAGCATTTATGCTAACCCAGGTTGTCGTGTTTGTAGACGATAATCCTGTTGGTAGCTTGTTTAGAGCTATTTCTATATTATATGCGACATCGGGAGTTGGTGCAAGATATATGTTTCCTGCTTTCCAATTTGCATAATAAACAGGTGTCCCTGTAGAAGTTCTATTTGGCCAATATTCATTCATAAATGAAATATCTTTTTGTTCTAATTTTACACGAGAATTACCTAAACTTTGTCCATAAATTTGAACAGATCTAATAAGAGCAAAATCAGCTATTCCTGTACCAGGTAAAGAAACAAAAGCATTATTTGCTGTTAAAGCTGCATATTGATAAGATCTAAAAGCATCTAAATCTACTTCTCTAAAAATTCTATTTTCAGCATTTTCTATAAAATCATTAACAATAGTAGTAGTTAAAACATTAGAATCTGTTTCTGTATAATCTCTAATTTGATCTACTAATTCTGCGTATGTTGTCATATTATCCTTCTATAGTAACCGGACCTGAAGTGCAAAGCATACCTCCAAATCTTACGTTTGTTTGATCTGATGTTTCTCCTGTTACATTAAATGTATAAGAGTCTGTTTCTCCGGCTGGAACTGTAATTGTATATCCACTAGCATATTCTAATTTAGCTTGAGTAAATCCAGAACCACCTTGACAATTTCTAAATCTAACTGTTTCACCTGTTGTTCTTCCATGATTAAATTCTATAACAGTAATAGTTCCTGAACCATTAGTAGAATAAAAAGGATTTCCAGTTAATAATCTAGCAGCAGGAGTTTCTACTCTTGCCGGCCGAGCGTTTTGTAAAGCTTGTGGATCGGGAGCTATTCTAATTGGTTG
>MDSY01096592.1_pt1 | contig 15329 bp, 13 predicted proteins | sample 811131 | NCBI WGS metagenome assembly MDSY01 (sample SAMN05326643, study PRJNA326480) | marine metagenome | isolation source: seawater | place: Atlantic Ocean: South West | collected 2010 | reverse complement strand
TATAAGATTTTGTTCCTGCCCTATAGATCAAACAGTGCATTGGGCAATTCATGGGTTTCGGGTAATACTCTCCATTATCCATTTCCATTGGCGGGTACATGCCTTCGGCGTAGAAATCCAAATGTCCACTGGTCTTAAAAAGCTCTGAATTTGCTAGATGGGGTGTGTAGACGAATTTATAGTCACCGTCCTCATGACGTTGGCGACTATAGTCTTCCATTAATTTTCTGATGCTAGAGCCTTTGGGATGCCAAACAGCTAGTCCTCCCCCTAGCTCTGAAGGAAAGCTTAATAAATTTAATTCGTTAGCTAATTTTCGGTGATCTCGCTTTGCGGCTTCTTCAAGCTGGTTTAAGTGCTCTTTTAGTTGAGATTTCGTGGCCCATGCGGTTCCGTAGATTCGTTGAAGCATTTGCCTCTTCTCATCGCCTCTCCAATAAGCTCCGGCGACGCTCATCAATTTAAAGTGCGCTACTTTGCCCGTAGAGGGGACATGAGGCCCTCGGCAAAGGTCAACGAAACCATCCCCATTTTGGTAAAAGCTTATTGTCTCGCTGTCATCCACTTCTGATTTATCAGCGGATTCAATAATTTCACATTTGTATGGGTGGTCAGAGAATATTTTTAGTGCTTGTTCAACGGTTGTTTCTCCGCGTACGAAAGCTTGGTCTGCTTGGATAATCTGCCGCATCTTTTGCTCAATCTTTTCCAATTCTTCTTCTTTGATAGCTACACCGTCTGGAATATCAAAGTCGTAGTAAAAGCCGTTCTCTATTGGTGGCCCAATAGCGAAAGTGGCTCCTGGGTATAGTTCTAAGACAGCTTGAGCTAAAATATGCGCTGTGGAATGTCTGATGGTTTCTAAACCTTGATCCGTTTCTGAGGTAATTATGCTCACTTGAGATCCATCTGCGAGTGGAGTTACAAGGTCAACTTCTACCCCATTCACTTCAGCAATAATTGCTGCCTTGGCCAAACCCTTTCCGATGTCTAAAGCTAGGTCAGCAACAGTTGCTCCTTCTTCTAACTCACGTTGAGATCCATCCGGAAGAGTGATTGTTATTGCTGTCATGAATGTATGTTACCGATCAGTATGGACGATTTCTGTGAATATACGTAGTTCTTTCCCTTAAACTTAGCTCGTGTCCTCTGAGACATTTTCAAAGACGATCTATATTAACGCCAAGCAACTTTGCTGCTTCTGAAACACCGTTTCCTGCTGCTGCTTGGGCATCAAGCACTCTGACAGCTTCCGGAGTATTCAAATCATCGTCTAGACAATTCCTAACCTGCTCTAATCCTCCATCTCCTGAACCTGCGTTTACCCAGGAGCGTAAACGCTGGTCGGCCATTTCCATTAGGTCCGGGGTCCAAGACCATGAATTCCTATAGTGGTGGTTTATTAGAGCTAGCCTTATTGCTCTGGGGTCATGCTTTTGTCTAAGATCAGATACGAAAACAAGGTTCCCTAACGACTTTGACATCTTCTCACCGTCCATTCTTACCATTGCTTGATGCATCCAGACCCGCACAAAGGGTTTACCGGTTAATGATTCGGATTGAACCCGCTCACATTCGTGGTGAGGGTAAATTAGGTCGGCCCCTCCACCATGAATATCTATTGTTTCCGTTTGTAGCTCCCTCATTGCGAGCACTGAACATTCGACATGCCAACCAGGCCTACCAGGGCCCCACATACTTTCCCAGGCGGGCTCATCATGAAGCGAAGGCTGCCAAAGGACGAAATCTAATGGATTACGCTTCAGAGGATCTTGGGGGTTACCGCCTCTTTCTCCTGCAAATTGCAACATGGTGGATTCATCTAGACCACACATGGCTCCAAAATCAGCGGATTTTGAAATATCAAAGTACACAAATCCTTGCACTTCATAAGCATCGCCCTTTTGCAAAAGTTTGGCGACAAATTTTCGGATTTCAGCGATAGCGGAGGTAGCCCGTGGCTCACTCCAACATGGAATCATTTCCAGTGCGCTCATGTCTTCATTGAAGCGATTAGTTTCTTTGGCTGCTAGATCAAGATAATGAACGCCTAATTCACGAGCTTTTCGGAGGATATCGTCATCAACGTCTGTGACATTTCGCACGCATCGTGTTTCGTGCCCGAGATCTCTTAGCCGTCTTTGTAAAACATCGTAAGTTACGTAAGTAGCTGCATGCCCAATATGAGTTGCGTCGTAAGGCGTGATTCCGCATGTATAAATGCTCACTATCGACCCTGGCCTGAAATCTTCGATATTGTTTGTTGCCGTGTTGAAAATTCGCATCAATTCATTGTGACCTAAGTATTATCGCCATTGTAGGGTATCTCTACTTTGGCTCTGCACAAAGTTACTCCAAGCCTATGATGCTGACAGAAGAGCGCGTTTTATAAAGTTTGTTGAGTTGGAGAAGAACTGCTGTGAATGCTTCAACAGGGGCAGCGTTTGCCAGGCTCCCGCAATCAAGTCCTCGCAGATTATCCATCTTGTTGATTATTTCAATCGTCTCATTTATTGCCGATTGCTCATCCGCACACACAAGAACATCACCTTCCATTGGGGTATCAATCTCTCCTAGTTCTTTTGCAGGGAGATGTTGAAAAGCCATTGAAACCCTAGACCCTGGTATGGCTGCTTGAACATCTGCAGCTATTGAGCCTCTAGGGGGGTAAAGCGCGTGAAATTCATTTCCGACTCTTGCGAGCGCATTTGCCATACAAATGACTAATTTTCCGCTCAATTGTTTTTTAAGAGCTTTGGCCGTTGGCGCACAGGAGTCCCATGGAGTTGCGAGTACAACCATTTCTGCAAGAGCAGCCTCTTCATTGCTTACTCCTTTTAGCTGATAACCTCTGTCACCCCATTCCTCAATAAGCTCATCTACTATTTCCGCTGCCCTACCTGAGGACCTTGATCCTATTTCTATTTCATATCCGATCGAAGCCAATCGCAGGGCTAACCCCCGTCCAGCTGGTCCAGTTCCTCCAACAATGCCAATTTTCATGTCTAGAACATACCGGAGAAGTCATTCAATCCAACGAATTTCGTTGTATTTATTTTTATAAGAATGAATTTAGGAATCCTCAAAAATTTGGCGTACTCATGTAATGTCTAAAGTGGGCCTATGCATCGGAGCAGCAATGGGGATACTGCAGGATAAGAATATTTTGATCACAGGAGTTCTGACCGACGCTAGTCTTGCTTTTGGGGTAGCCCAGCTAGCGATTAGTGAGGGCGCTAACGTTGTCGTAACTGGCGCAGGTCGTGGTTTAAGGCTCACTGAAAGAACAGTTAGAAAACTTGACGGGGACGTAGAAGTCCTAGAATTTGATGTCACCGACCCGACTCATGTTTCAGCAGTCCACGATCGACTAAAGGAGAAATGGACACATGTAGACGGGGCTCTACACGCAATCGGATTTATGCCGGAAGTAGGACTCGGGGAAGACTTCTTTGCTGCGAGATGGGATGATATCGCACCTGGCTTTAACATTTCGGCCTATTCACTCAAGACTATAGCTGAAGCCACCGCCCCCCTTATGAGGAATGGAGGATCGATTGTGGGCTTGGATTTTGATGCCCGCTTCGCTTGGCCGGCGTATAACTGGATGGGGGTAGCGAAAGCAGCCCTTGAGTCTGCATCCCGGTACCTTGCTCGTTCACTTGGACCCCAAAACATTCGAGTAAATCTAGTGACAGCTGGACCTATTAGAACTATGGCTGCTAAGTCAATCCCCGGATTTAAAGAGTTTGAAGACGCATGGGATTGCAAGGCTCCTTTAGGCTGGGACGTTCGAAACTCGGATCCAGTAGCCCGAGCTTGTGTAGTACTTCTGTCTGAGTGGTTCCCAATGACGACCGGAAGCATGATTCATGTCGATGGCGGTTACCACGCAATAGGCGCGTAGGAATCTAGCTTTACTCTTCCTTGTAAACTTTGTCGGATTCATCAATAATTTCGCCGACAATTGCCTCAAGAACATCCTCAAGCGTTATCACGCCGACAAATTGGCTATCTGATTGCCCGACTAATGCAAAATGTATTTGCGTTTCCCGCATCTCTCTTAGCACATCATCCAAGGTGCTTTCAGGAGACACTATCAATATCTCTCGGGTGATCTCAGCGGTCAAACCAGGTTTTTTTATTTCCTTTTCTCTGTGAAGAAAGTCTTTCACATGAAGGAATCCGCGGACAGTTTCGCCGAAGCAAACAGGTAGGCGACTATGCCCGCTCTCAATTGCTGTGAGAGTAATATTTTCAATTGTGTCATTCTCTTTGACGCTGATAACACTACTCCAAGGAATCATTGCTGATTGGATGTGCTGATCTTGGAAAAGTAATGCCCCAGCCAAAATATCATGCTCCCCTTGACCAAGGTCACCTCCTGACCGCACGTCTCCGATTAACTTATGTAACTCTTTCGCGGTATACGCATTGCCAAGTTCATCAATCTGATCAATACCAAAGGGCTTAAGAAGCAAGCTTGAAACTTTATTAAGGAACCAAATTACAGGTCGGAAGAGGAATACGAATGACCGATGAGGTCTAGCGACCTTACACAAAACAGTTTCAGGTGTAGTCAAGGCTAGATTTTTGGGAACCATCTCACCTATAACCATGTGCATAAAAACGACTATGAATAGAGCAAAACCAAAAGCAATAGTATGAGAAAGTGCTTTAGGCATACCCAAAGGTTCCGTGATGAAATGCTCTATGACCTTTGCAAATGCAGGCTCTGCCACCAAACCTAACCCCAGAGAAGTTACAGTAATGCCTAATTGGGCGCCAGAGATTGACAGCGGAAGATTCTTCATAAGGTCAAGTGCCATGCGTGCAGATCTATCACCCGTTTCTGCTAAAGCCTGCATCTTCGATTTTTTGGATGTGACAACAGCGAACTCAACAGCAACGAAAATTCCATTTAAAAGTATTAGCAATATCGTTATTAGGATCGCTATGAGAGTGAAGGTCATAGGTGATCCCCTTCGCTAATGTTTTCTTCAACTCTGATTGATCGAAATGGCGGACTCGTTAACCGGACAGTCGCAATTCGTAGTTTATCCATCTCCAGAACTTCAATTTTCCAATACCTGTAGCGGAAAACCTCTCCGACACTTGGAACCCTTTGTAGTTGATCGAGAATGAAACCTGCGATCGTTTCGTATGGTTTCTCCTCAAAAGTTAGCCCGCATATGTCTTCAACCTCATCTAGACGAAGATTGCCTGCAAGTGTGAAAATTCCTTCACCTGTTGTCTGTAGTGGTTGTTCGATTGCATCATACTCATCTTCAATTTCTCCTACTATTTCTTCAAGGATGTCCTCAACGGAAACTAGTCCTTCAGTCCCACCATGTTCATCTACAACAATCGCTATTGGCTTCCGTTCCTTTCGCATATCTGCCATGACAGAGACAAGATTCCTGCTTTCGGGAACAGCAATCACATCACTCATTACCTCGGTAACTCGTATTTGCGAACGTTGCTCAGGCTTAACAGAGAGTGCGGATTTCACATGTGCTACTCCAAGCACGTTATCTAAATCACCTAAGGTAACCGGAAATCTTGAGTGGCCTGTTTTAAGACTCAAAGCGATCAGGTCATCAATACTTGATTCAGCTTGCAACGAGTGCAAAGAAACTCTTGGGGTCATCACATCGTTTGCTTGTCTGGACGCAAATTTCATTGACTTTGAAAGCAGATCGACTTTTCGCTGGGCAAGAGTTCCCTCCTCTCCTGAAACTTTTATGGCCAAATCAAGGTCCTCAATACTTGGCGTATGATCAAGTTCTTCTGTTGGCTCCACTCCTAATGATCGTGTCAATTTGTTTGCTGTCCCGTCGCTGATATAAATAATTGGCTTTGCGAGAAAACTATAAATTTTGAAGGGTTTTGCAAGCACTCGAGCCATCCTGTTTGGCTTAGCTATAGCAATGTTCTTTGGAACCAACTCACCAAGTACCATCGTCACAAGAGTCACCAAACTTATTGCAACCACCAAAGATAGAGGCTGAGCTAGCCCACTACCTAAAAGGTCAATAAATGGCTGCTCGATGAGTTTGGCGATAGTTGGTTCAGCTATGAAGCCAAGCACAACTGCTGTGATAGTGATTCCTAGCTGAGCTCCTGTCAAATGATATGAGAGGTTCTTTATCAGCCCTAAGACAACTTGAGATGACCGTACCCCATCAGATGCTTCCTCTTCAATCTTCTTTCGATTACTGGCAATGAGAGCAAATTCGGCTGCAACAAAGAATGCTGTCGCAATAACCATTACTGCAATTAATACAAGACCTGCTTCAGTACTTATGGAAACTCCTTCAGAGTCCTCCATATTACCCCATAGAAGGTCTTTTCACAGAAAAATATCTTTGATCAATACCTATGGCACAATTACGCCTCCAACCATTTGGTCAATGATCTTTTGGTCTACGGTGTAATAGCAACGTAAAGGCATTGTAGATATGACTGAATCTCAAGAGCATCAAAATTCTGGAAATTACCCGCCCCCTAAAAACTCTATAAACCCTGATACCGACTTAGGCTGGATCAAACGGCTTTTGCCTGTAGCGAGGTCCCATAGAAGGCCCCTGATCATAGGAGTGTGCGTTGGTTCAGTAGCTTTGATCTTAAACGTTGCTGTTCCTGCAATAGGGAAAGAAGCGATTGACTCTACGATTGCTGGTAATAGAGAGGAGATCACAATATGGGCGCTCATACTAATTGTCGTTGGGTTAGGGCGATTTGCGACAGGTGCACTATATCGAATCTCATTATTCAGAGTCGCCTGGGGAGTCGAAACAGATTTGCGAGCGCTTCTATACAGCCATCTAACGAAGCTGAGCTTCTCTTACTTTGATAGAACGCAATCAGGGCAAGTCATTTCAAGGGCAAATAGTGATATTAGGTCTATTCAAGTTCTTCTCGCATTTGGGCCTCTAATAGGCATGAGCATAATCTCATTTATTCTAGCGTTCTGCTTCATGATGACCATCCACATACCACTAACCATGGTTGCCTTATGCACTCTTCCCGGCGTCTATTTCTTTGGTCAAAAGTTAAGGCACTCAGTCTTCCCGCTGACCTGGGTCAGTCAAGCCCGTTTAGCAGAGCTAGCAACAATTGTTGACGAAAATATCAATGGTACAAGGGTCGTCAAATCATTCGCTGCAGAGAAACAACAGATTAGCCTTCTACAAAAAGCCGCTCGTCATATTGAGTGGGTTAATGTTCAAACAATTAAAGAGCGGGCCAAATTTAACCCAGTAATTGAGGCCTTACCAAGGATTGGCATGGCCATAGTTCTTCTCTATGGAGGACTTTTAGCAATAGATGGCCAAGTATCAATTGGGACATTATTCGCTTTCAATGCTTACGTCATAATGCTTCAAGCACCATTCCGGATGTTTGGATTTCTGCTGCTACAGACTCAAAGGGCATCAGCTTCTGCGACTCGAATCTTCGAAGTATTAGATGAAAAGCCCGAGATCACTGATCTACCCACAGCAGTTAGGTTAACCGGAGTTAGGGACTCTATCCGCTTTCAGAATGTCAATTTCTCCTATAGCGGTTCCCAATCGCTATCTCCCACTAAGAGCCATCATGCGAGGTCAGAAATCATTACAAATTTGGACCTATCTATCAGCGCAGGAGAAACAATAGCAATTGTCGGCATGACGGGATCTGGAAAATCAACGATCGCTCGCCTTCTTACTCGATTTTATGATGTCAATTCTGGGTCAATTTTGATTGATGACGTTGATATCAAAAGAATTCAGTTGCACTCGTTACGACAACAAATAGGCATTGTCTTCGATGAACCCTTTCTCTTTTCTACGAGCGTCTCCGAAAATATCTCATATGGAAAACCTGATGCATCTGAAGCAGAAATCATCGAAGCCGCAAGGAAAGCACAGGCTTTGGGTTTTATTACAGATCTGGAGTCCGGTTTCAACACAGTTGTGGGAGAACGCGGTTATACATTGTCGGGAGGGCAAAGACAGCGAATAGCTTTAGCTAGATGCTTGTTGGAAAAGCCAAGTGTTTTAATACTTGATGATGCTACCAGCGCTATAGATGTAGGCGTGGAGTCATTGATACATGAATCGCTCAAGACTAGCTTAGAAGAAACCACTACTCTGCTAATTGCCCAACGAGTATCAACAATTGCTTTGGCTGACAGAATTGTTTTCCTTGAAGGCGGCGCTATCTCGGACGAAGGATCTCACAGTTCTTTGTTAAGTCGAAATGCCGCTTACGCCGCCATCATCGCTGAAAGTAATCCAGAGACCGTAAAGGAGATCAACTAATGGGATTCGGGCCACCTATTGGTTTTGGAGGAGCTAATTCTGTTACCTCGTCGAGGGACGCAGGACTCCCCCATGCTGGTGTTCCAGGTCACTTACAAGATGAAGTGAAGCGAGTTCTGAAGCAGGAACCAATTCATGAATTGCCACCAGTTGACTTTGATTATTTCAGCAGTCAAGAGACTCCTTTTACGCTCCGTAGCTTTCTAGGAGATCATAAATGGAAATTAATTTTTGCCATGATATTGGTTATCGGGGAAAGCATACTGCTTCAGGCAGGACCTTTGTTAACAAAATTTGGCATTGACGAGGGAGTCGTGTCGGGCAACAAGGCAATACTTATCACAGTTTCCTTATCCTATCTTGGCAGCATTTTACTCCATTCACTGAGCGCTTGGTACAGAATTCGGTATACAGGATCTTTGGGCGAACGGTTAATGAAAAATTTACGTATCAAAGTTTTCAGCCACCTTCAGCGACAGTCACTTGATTTTTATACAAAAGAAAAGGCTGGGGTGCTGATGACTAGAATGACTAGCGATATCGAAGCATTATCCCAGCTTTTTCAAGAAGGTTTAGTGAATTTCGCGGTACAGGGTTTAACGGTGATTGTTATAACTGTCGTCTTATTATTCCTCAATTTCAAACTTGCTCTAATTACTTTGCTAGCAGTGGTTCCGATAACAATTATTCTCAGCGAATGGTTTAGAAGAAAGTCATCAAATGCGTACAAAAACGTTCGCGACAAAATAAGCGAAGTTTTGTCAGATCTCCAAGAGAGCCTGGCTGGGATACGGATCATCACAGCACATAACCGACGAAAGTATAACGTTTCCAAACACACGAATATCGTTGGTGAACACAAGGACGCAAACTTGGAAGCTGTGCAAGCCGCATCTGTTTACACACCTGGAACTGAAGCCATTGCAATCCTCGGCAGGGCATTAGTCCTGATCGTGGGTGGCCGCATGGTATTAAATGGAGAACTTGAGATAGGTGAACTAACAGCTTTCTTATTATATTTAGGTGCTTTTTTCACTCCGATTCAAACATTGACTCAGCTATACAATGGGTATCAACAAGGTCAAGCTGCAGTTGCAAAGCTGCGAGACTTACTTGCGACAATACCTTCTGTTCCTGAAGATCCCTCCGCTCAACCAATTCCTGATATTCAGGGTGAAATTATCTTTGAGAATGTCAATTTCTCATACAATGACGAAACACCTGTTCTAAAAGATATCAATCTAACTATTGAAGCAGGGGAAACAATTGCCATCGTTGGGCCGACAGGGGGTGGAAAGTCTACGATCGCTAAATTAGCTACTCGATTCTACGACCCCTCTGACGGAAGAGTCTTAATTGATGGATTGGATATAAAGGGAGTGCAACTTAGTTCGCTTCGGAGTCAGATAGGCGTTGTTCCTCAAGAGCCTTTTCTATTTGCGGGTTCGATAAGGGACAATGTCGGCTTCTCAAGGCCGGAGGTTTCAGACAGCGAAGTCATAGAAGCACTTGAGGCTGCAGGACTTATGACAATGGTTAATTCCCTTCCGGATGGAATTAACACTGTTATCCACGAGCGCGGTTCATCATTAAGCGCCGGTGAACGTCAATTGATTGCGATAGCACGAGCTTTTTTATCTAAACCTAGAGTTTTAGTGTTGGACGAGGCCACTTCTAATCTTGACTTGCAGTCAGAGAGCCAAGTTGAACAAGCTTTAGATGCAATCCTTGATGGCAGGTCCGCTATCATTGTTGCGCACCGATTGGCGACTGTTATGAGAGCTGACAGAATACTTGTTATCGATAACGGAAGCATTGTTGAGAGTGGCAGTCACCAAGAACTCCTGAATACAGGCGGAACTTACTCTAAAATGCACAACCTGTGGCAAGAGAAGGTGCGAACCAGTGGCCCCTGAAAATATTCTGAAACTGTCAAAGGTTAACCTTATCCGTGACGGAAAGTCTCTTATACGAGATCTGAATTTCGAGGTCTTCTCAGGTCAAAATTGGGTGATCTTAGGACCAAATGGATCTGGGAAGACTTCACTACTCAAAATAGCATCAATGTTTGAACATCCCAGCTCTGGATCTGTAACCCTTCTTGAACACACTCTCGGCACGTCCGATATGAGAAAGATAAGGCACCTGGTAGGATTTACCGGCCACGGTATCACACAATTGCTTCGCCCAGAATTAAAAACAGAAGATGTAGTGATGACTGCCAAACACGGGGCCCTTGAACCTTGGTGGAATACCTACTCAAGTGAAGATAAATTGAAAGCACTTAGCCATATGGAAATACTTGGAATCAATCACTTGGCAAAGCAGAGATTCGGAACCCTTTCGTCGGGAGAAAAGCAAAGAGCACTTTTAGCTAGAAGCTTAATGAGTGACCCCAAACTCTTACTACTTGATGAGCCTGCATCGGGACTGGACTTGCCGAGTCGTGAAGAGTTGATGCAATCACTATCTTCCTTAGTTTCTGAAAGCTTATCTCCACCAGTCGTTATGGTTACCCACCATGTTGAAGAAATCCCTAAGGGTTTCAGTCATATATTATTTCTGAAAGAGGGCTCAACTATGGAATTGGGACCTATTAACGAAAAGTTAAATCCAGAGAATCTCTCTAAATGCTTTGGCATTGACCTAGAGATCAGAGAGTTTAATGGACGATGGAGCGCACAATCAGTAGTTAGCTAGTACAGGCCTGACTGGATTACCAACAGAAGTCCTTTTCGAACAGAAATATCTCCAAAGTTTTCTAAAATTTCGTTGCTCAAGCCTCGAGTTGATCCGGGTTTTAATGTCTCACCATTTAGATTCCATCGGAACCCTGATAATGACACACCTTCTGCAACGCCACCAAAGGGAAATACTGAAACTAAATTACTGACTTGTGGCTTTACTATGTAATGATCCCTGACAAGCCTCACATAGGAAGAGCCCAGAAAAGCTTCACAAGTAATCATTGAAGCAGCATCGGAAGCCATAGCTGAAAATACTCCCCATAGATGGTCCAGTCGTCCACCACCGGAATCCACAATAGTGACTGATGTACAAGATTTACTGGCATGAAGTATGGCAAGCTCCAGGTCAGATTCATCTTTATCTTTTGGAAAGGGGATTAATTTGATGGATTGCTTATCTGCAGTTTCTAGACCATTGGTTGATATCGAATCCAGATCGCCTATGACAACATCAGGTGCTATGCCAAGTGATATTGCGCTGTCAAAGCCTGAATCGACCGCAAGAACTTCGTCAAATCTCGGAAGGAAATCTAGCACTCGTTTATCAGGAGAGGGTCCTCCATTAATGATTAATGCACTATTCTTACAAGCGTTTACCGACATCGCTATACCTGCCTCTTCCTAATCGAAATCAACTTTATCAGAACGTATAAACAGCCAAGCTATGAAAATCCCAACAGCACTCCCCAATATAGCGATTATAAATGAGGTAGATGCAGAGAAACCAACAGCGGCAAACAACATTAAGAATGTCAAAAAACCTGCTGATCCAGAAAGTGGATAGACGAAACAACCCAAACGTGTTGGATCAGAATTTGACACACCCATTAGTCCCAGGGCCCTTCAAGTTTTCTCTGGCTAACGCGAATTTTATCTTTTTTTCTCGTTCCCTCAATCTCAATATAAGTGGCTACCTCCTCGTACCGGAGCACAGTCCTTCCAGATCTACTGCTTTCAATTGCTCTAGCTTGTTGCTTCTTCCCAGGAGCCCAAATAGCGAAACAAACTGCGCCTCCGACCACAACAAAAAGTAACGCCCATAATGAGTCACTCCACCCTTCAGCTACTGAAACAGTTATCTGGTAAAGAAAGTTATCCATTGAAGTTTCTAATGAAGATGCCAGTTGAGGGGCAATTGCTGGGGATTCTTTTGCCAGTTCCAAGATCTCCTGAGGAAACTCTTGAAGTGAATCAATAGAACTTCGGTATCCGCTATTGAACATGGAACCAGCTATTGCTATACCGATCACTGCCCCTAGCTCTCGAAGAACGTCGTTGAGAGCAGATGCAACTCCTTGCTTTTCAAACGGCAACGAAGAAACAATTATTTCTGTTGCTGGTGGAGACGCTAATCCGATACCGGCGCCATAGATGACAGCGACTAAAGCGAAATCCAAAAAGCTACTGTCGGACTGAAATTGCGCTCCTACATAGAGGGATACTCCGAGCAGGCAAAGGCCCAGAAGACCGGTAACTCTAAAACCCAACCTTTTAGTAAGTGGTATCGCTATTAAAGAAGCTGGAAAGAGACCGATTGCTGTAGGAAGGAAACTTAAACCAGTGTCAAGCGGCCCGTAGCCCAGCACATACGCAATAAATTGCACGGCAACGAAGAAGAAACCAAACGCCACAGTAAATTGCACAAGCAATGATAAGGAACCTGATCGGACTGACCTGTCTTTAAAAACCGATAGGTCTAATAAAGGCCTTTTCGCTTTTGACTCCCAGGTCACAAAAGCTAAGAGAAATACTCCTCCCACTATAAAGCAACTTAGGATAATTTCAGAGCTCCACCCTTTAATAGGGCCTTCCATTATTGCAAAAACAATCCCACCTATAGCAAGTAGTGACAAGAGTGCACCTAGAGGGTCAAGGTTCGATTTCTCAGGAGAAGATGAATCTGGTAAGCAAATCCAGCAAAAGAGAAGAATCACAGCTGAAAGAATGCTAATCACGAGAAAAACTGATTCCCACGAATAGTTCTCAATCAATGCTCCAGATAGAAGAACTCCGGATAGCCCTCCGAAAAAGACAGAAGCTGTCCAAATTGCGACTCCACGTTCTTTCTTCTCAGGAGGTAGCGTCGTAGTTATCGTGGATAGTGTCGCAGGAAAAATAAAAGCTGCGCCAATGCCACTGAGTGCGCGAAATGCGATGACCAGCCTCGCTTCATTTGATTCAATAAAATCTAAATGCTCTGTAAAAAGAGTTGCAACATTCGCGATGCAAAGAATAGTTACCCCTAGAAGCAACATGGGCCTGCGGCCAAATTTATCTCCCAAAGCACCGGCAGGAAGAAGAAGAGAGGCTAGAAAAAATGCGTAGATATCTACCATCCATTGAACGTCAGATTGGCTGGCCCCTAATTCTCTAGATAATTCAGGTAGAGCAACGTTCAAGGAAGAGATATTCGCCACTACCAACACCGCTGCTAGAACCGTAGCCGTCAGAGTTAGAGTAGAATTTGCCCTTAGTGTCCTCATAATAAATAGTCTTCCAACTGGTGTTTCCTGTTTGGTGGATGATTAGTTTAAAAACACTATTGCTGAGTTACTGCTATTTTGATTACGTGGTACCTGAACGCCAACTTATGGAAATCAACTTAAGCGAAGATGCTTTGCCTTGGGAGAGAATTGGTTTTGATATTGTTACTCAAAATTCAACTCAGTCAACTCTTGTAGGAAGAACAAAATTGTGTTTTGAGAAAATTAATAACATTGAAGGCATATCCTCTGTTCATGTTGAGGGAGTTAAGCAGAGCGTGGATTCACTTACTTTTAACCCAACAACACTTTCTGCTGGCGAAATCGAAGCGCCCTTCCATCCCAACCAAATAGTACGAATAGATCATTTAGTAGTTACAACCCCCAATCCTGACAAAACAACAAAGGCGCTCATAGAAGCAGGAATTACACTGAGTGGGGTCCGGACTTTTGGGAATTCTCCGAATCAAATTCGTCAATCGTTCTTTTGGTTAGGCGATGTCATACTGGAACTGGTCGGACCACATGAGGCTGCAAAAGATGGCAACCCACTATTTTGGGGGCTGGCACTAGTTTCATCAGATATCAACGAGACCGTGAACTATCTTGGGGACCTGTGCACTCCTTTGAAAGATGCGATTCAACCTGGACGGCAAATAACAACAGTAAAAACACGCGACCTATCTATAGGGGTTTCAATAGCAATCATGTCCCCCCATGTAAGTGCCAATTAACTGCATTGTGGATGAGGCATAAGTTTGGATTAATATACTGAAATGAATGCAGAGAATCTCTTTGACCTCTCCGGTAAAGTCGCAGTAATTACAGGAAGCGGTAAAGGTATAGGAAAAGGAATAGCGAAGTTACTTTCTGAAGCTGGGGCAAAAATTGTTCTCTGTTCCCGCACTATAGAGGATGTAGAAAAAGCAGCTCGCGAGATCAATGATAATGGAGGGATCGCGTTCCCTACCTTATGTGACGTGACGAATGATGATCAGTTAGCATCACTCGCCGACTCAGCCATTTCACAGTTTGGGGTGATTGATATCTGGGTTAACAATGTCGGAGGGAGTACAGGCCGGTCTAGCCTAAAAGATCTTTCGCGTTCTGATTGGGATCAAACGATAGCGTTGACCCTTACATCCGTCTTCGTAGGTTGTCAGGTCGCTGCTAGAAACATGCAAAGAGGATCAATTATTAATATTTCTTCTCGCTCCTCATGGGGTGCTGTTCCTAATAATGCTCATTATGCAGCAGCGAAGGCTGGTGTGAATGTGCTGACCGCAAGTCTGGCTCATGAATTGGGCCCAGACATTAGGTGCAATGCTGTAGCTTCAGGCGCTGTTCCAACAGATATTTTCTTCAAAGTCATGAAAATGAAACCCGAAGATTTGCCACAATACGCAAAAGATACTGGGGTTCCTCTGCAACGGCTAGGCACACCTAAAGATATAGCTGGAGCAGTGCTTTTCTTATGCTCTGAAGCCTCATCTTGGATGACCGGAGAGGTGATAACAGTTAGCGGCGGCCGTTAACGAAGTGGTCGCGGCTCGTTTAACGCAGATACGTTATCTAGTAAAATTTTCTTTTGATCATCAATTGAAAACTCTTTTAATTCCATAACGTAATCTAACGGCGCAGGCATTCCTTCAATGTGAGGCCAATCGGATCCGAAGACAACTCTGTCAGGCCCCATTAGATCTGCAACTTCGTAGGGGTCATCTTCCCAAAATGGGTTTATCCATACATGTTCTTTAAAAAGTTCCAGAGGGTCCTCTTTGAACCAACCCATG
>MDSY01071649.1_pt1 | contig 15329 bp, 11 predicted proteins | sample 811131 | NCBI WGS metagenome assembly MDSY01 (sample SAMN05326643, study PRJNA326480) | marine metagenome | isolation source: seawater | place: Atlantic Ocean: South West | collected 2010 | reverse complement strand
CCTATGCCACAATCAGATTACTGGTTCAAAGTAAACCTAGAAGATGGAAGAGAATTTAAAGCACACTTTAGCCTAATAAGAGCTTGGTAAATTAAAAACTTTCAATCCATATTTCTATTTTTTCTTCTAAAAGTTCTAAAGGAATACATCCACTTTCTAGAATTTTTTCATGAAAAACTTTTATATCAAATTTATCTTTTAGATTATTTTCTGCTTTTGATCTTAATTCTCTTATTTTAAGCTGACCTATTTTATAAGATAATGCTTGACCTGGGTTGGCCATGTAACGTTCAATTTCAGATGTAATGCCTGCTTCTGATTCTGCTTCATTTTCTAATGAATACTGTATAGCTTTTTCTCTTGACCATCCTTTAGTATGAATTCCAGTATCTACAACCAATCTTATTGCTCTATGCATTTCAGCACTTAACATACCAAAATATTGATAGGGATCATCATACAAACCTAGTTCCTTTCCTAATGATTCAGAGTACAAGGCCCAACCTTCTCCGTAGGCACTGTACCAAAGACTTTTTCTAAAAGATGGTAAAGAGGTGTTTTCTTGCTGAAGAGATATCTGAAAGTGATGGCCTGGAATAGCCTCATGTAAAAAAAGATCTTCATCTGAAAAAAAATTGTATTTACTAACATCTGGTATTGGAACATAAAAAATACCTGGTCTAGTTCCGTCAAGTGAACCAGGGTTATACTCAGCACTAGCAGATGCTTCTCTAAAAGATTCTGTTCTTCTTACTTCAAATGGCGTTTTTGGTTGTAATCCAAATAATGAATTCACTTGAGGCATCATTTTATTATAAATTTTATTGAAATTTTCGATTACTTGTATAGGGTTATTAAAAGGTATTAATTGATCCAAATCTCTTACATAATTAAAAAAAGATTTCAGGTCTCCATTGAATCCGACTTTCTCTTTTATCAGTTCCATTTCTGCAGAAATTTTAGCAACTTCTTTCAATCCAATATCATGAATTTCATCAGCAGACATATCTGTTGTTGTATATAATTTAATAGAATATTCATAATAACTTAAACCATCTTCAAAAACATCAATTCCACTTGAATCCCTTCCGTTGTTTAAATACTCATTTTTCATGAAGTCATGTAAATTTTGATAAGCAGGAATTATCTTTTTCAAAACCATTATTTCATACTTTTCTGTCAAAATAGATTTTTCATCCTCAGTAAAACTATTTGGAAATTGTCTTGCAGGACTATAAAATAAATTCTGTTCTAAATTCGAATTTAAAATAGTTTTTAATTGAGGAATAACTTTTTTGATTAAAGACTTTGGAAGAACATAACCATTAATCATCCCTTGTCTCATTCTATTTTCTGCTGTTTTCAACCACATCAAATAATCATCTATTCTACTTAACCAATTGTTATAATCTTTTACTGTTTTAAATGGTTGAGCACTTAAACCTGCAGCATATTGACCAATATCAAGTTGTAAGGTCCACATCTGATTTAAAGGAGTAAATTGTTCATTAAATGAGAGTCTATCAAGGTTTCTGTTACACTCCCACAACAAAACTTTTTTACTAAGAAGATCCTGTCCATTCAATTTGTGATTATCGAACTTATTTAATTGATCTAGATAATTTGAATAAAAAACCTTCTCGTTGTTTCTAAATTCATCTGTTAAGTTATTAGGAAGAAAATCATTGTATCTAACATCACCTTGACTTGTGGCTTTTATAGGGTATAATATTAAGTTTTCCTGATAGTATTTTTCAAAAACTTCATTAATCTGTAAACTGATTTCTTTATCAATTTGACAACTAGAAAAAATAATTAATAAAATAATTAAAAAATTTGTTGATTTATTCATTAGTAAACATTTAATTCAACTGAGGAATATACCATATATTTTTTGATTTACTAATTCCTCCATTCATTTCAGATTGAACTACTTTATCAATGATAAAAATTCCTTTTTGGGCCATATTCTCAAAAGTATCCATTCCATTATTTGGAAAATTTCTTCTGGTTCTATGAATGTTGTATTTATTTGAGAACTCTTTATCAAAAATTTTTTCAATTTTATTTTTTCCAATCATAAAACCAAGTAAACCTCCCCAGGTAGCTGTTGGGTTATCTGAGTCCCATCCGCAAAGAGTACCAATTTTAATAGTTTGTTTTAAGTCACCTTCACCATAAAACAAACTAACTAAACTTGATGCAAAATTAATTCCGGCTGCAAAACATCCATTGCAATTTAAATTTTGAGAAGTAATTTTATATCCGTCCTTTTGATTGACTTGATACCTAATGTAGATAGAATCTCTTGTTTGTTCCCAGGAGATTTTAGATTCATATTTCATTTTTACAAAATCATACATTTTGGAAGAGTAAGAACCTTTAGGTAAAATTTTTCTAGATTCATCAGCCATCCACATTAACTTATCTTTCATTGAGAGATTATTATCAACTTTAGATGCCAATGAATGCATTAATACATAAAACTCAGAGATCCATGCTGCATTATCTCTTGCAGTTGTTCTAATTGGCAAATAAGACATTTTCAAGGCAAAATCTTCTCTCCCAGGCGCAAATAGTCCAAAAATTTCAGTTGTTAATTGAGCATCTATCATTTCATAGTGTTCATTCAAATTAACACTACTTGTTTTAGGAGGAAGAATTCCCTGTTTCATTAGGTCAAACGCTTTTTGATTTGAAACCCATAAATAATTCTCTTCTTCTTCTTTGATATGATTTAACCAACCGTCTCTAATTTGTTCACTAGTCAGTATACTAGAGTTATTATAAATAAGGTGTTGGTACATGTATTCTATATCTGTATCGTCATCTGACCCCCACACTTCGTTCTTTTCTTTAAAAACAAAATCTATCTTTACAAGTGTATCTAGTTTTGAGGAATCTTTCAACCAAATATTTGGTTGGTCAACTGCTCCCCAGTTATCTCTTGTATAAAAATCTCCAGTCTTAATGTTTCCAATGTTTCCGATTTTATCCATTTCGGTAATCAATCCCGTCCAGTTTGCTATGGACTGACCAAGCCAAAAACCATATAATTTATTATAATAATTATTTCTAGAGATTACAAGGTCATTACTATTAGGAATATATGTATCATATTGAATATTTTTAGAAAAAGTAACTTCTGAATCATTTTTTTCTAATAATTCACATGAAAATAACGTTATTAAAAAAAACAATAAGATCAGTTTTTTCAACATGATAACCGATTTCTAACCTTTAATTTTATTCGTAGTTTTGATTGGTAAAACACGATATCCCATATTATAAAGAGTAAATCCAAAAATATCTGCATACTGGTCGATTGTTTTAGCTACTGGAGTGCCTGAACCATGACCCGCATTAGTCTCTACTCGAATTAATATTGGATTTATCCCCGAATCTTTTTCTTGTAATTCTGCAGCAAACTTAAAAGAATGAGCTGGTACCACCCTATCGTCATGATCACCAGTTGTAATTAAAGTTGCTGGATAAGAAATATTATTTTTAACATTATGAACTGGAGAATAAGCTTTTAAATAATTAAACATTTCTTTTGAATCTTCAGATGTTCCATAATCATAAGCCCAACCAGCTCCCGCAGTAAATTCATGGTAACGTAGCATGTCTAAAACACCTACTGCAGGGAGAGCAACTTTCATTAAGTCCGGGCGCTGAGTCATAGTAGCTCCTACTAACAAACCTCCATTAGAGCCTCCTCTAATTGCTAAATATTCTGAAGATGTATAATTATTTTCTATTAAGTATTCACCTGCAGCAATAAAATCATCAAAAACATTTTGTTTTTTTAATTGAACTCCAGCATTGTGCCACTTTCTACCGTATTCTCCACCCCCTCTTATATTTGGAACAGCATAAACTCCACCTTGTTCCATCCAAACCGCATTAGAAACACTAAAACTAGGTGTTCTACTTATATTGAAACCTCCGTAACCATATAAAATTGTTGGATTTTTACTGTTTAACTCTAAACCTTTTTTATAAGTTATTATCATTGGAACTTTGGTCCCATCTTTGGAGTTATAAAAAATTTGTTTAGATTCATAGTTTGATGAATTAAAATCAATTGACGGTTTCCAATATTCTTGATACATTCCTGATTTTACATCGTATTTATATGATGTACTAGGAGTGTAGTAATTTGAAAAATTAAAATAAAGTTCATTTTGGTTGTTTTTACCACCAAAACCAGAAGCTCTACCAATTCCAGGAAGTTTAACTTCTCTAATTAATTTTCCAGAATAATCATACTGAAGTACTTTTGAAATAGCGTCAACCATATAATGAGTAAAAAAATAGCCTCCACATTTTGATGCACCTAGTACAAATTTATCTTCAGGAATAAAATCTTTCCAATTTTTTTGTGATGGGTCAGCCACATCTACAGTTACAATTTTTTTATTAGGTGCATCAAAATCTGTTACTAAAAATAATTTAGCACCCTTATTATCTATTAAAGAGGTATTAGAATTGTAATTACCTACAATTATTTTGAAATTTGAATTGGTTTTTAAATCTTTTATTAAAAGTTTGTTTCCTGTAGTTTTTTTTGCTGCATCAATTACTAAAAAACTATTATCATTTGTAACAAATCCTCTGACATACCTATTTTTCTCGTTCTCTTTTCCACCATATATTAACTCATCTTTTGATTGAGGAGTTTCCAATTTGTGATAATATAATTTGTGCTGGTCTGTTTTTTCTGAAAGTTCACTACCTTTAGGTTTGTCGTATGAAGAATAATAAAAACCTTCGTTAGCTTTCCAACTCACACCAGAAAACTTAACATCAATTATAGTATCGCCTATAATTTGATTTGTTTCTACATTAATAACTATGATTTTTCTCCAATCACTACCACCTTCTGATATACTATAAGCTAAAAGACTACCATCTTTTGAAAAAGAAATTCCAGCTAATGAAGTAGTACCATCATTTGAAAATGTATTTGGATCTAAAAAAACTTCAGAATCTTTTCCATCGCTAGCCTTATATAAAATAGATTGATTTTGTAAACCTGAATTTTTATAAAAATAAGTGTAATCTCCCTCTTTAAATGGAGAGGAGACTTTTTCATAATCCCATAAATCAGTTAATCTTTTTTTTAACTCTTCTCTAAAAGGTATTTTAACTAAATAATCTTGTGTAACCTCGTTTTGCTTAACTACCCAATTACCGGTTTCTTGAGACATATCATCTTCAAGCCAACGATAATTATCAACAACCTCGTTGTTAAAATAATTATCTGTAACTGGAATTTTTTCTGTAAAGTGATAATTCTTTCTTTGGTTTGAATCACAAGAAATAAAGAGAAATATTAAGGAAATGATTATCAAATTATTTTTCATTTTTTTAATTTTAATAAATATTAAGTTAATAATAAATTATTTAAAAAAAAACATATGAGAACCTTAGTCTATTTGAAACATTTATATAATCATAATAAAAGAAATCTAATAAATTAGTAATATTGAAATATGAAAAAAATTGCAATTCTATTAATTATAATAATTTCTGAAAATATAAGTTCTCAAAAAATTGAAAAAGATTATCCTCTTTCTAATACAATTGAAGAAACATCTGGATTAGAAATAGTAGATAATCTACTTATTACTCATAATGATTCTGGGGGGGAAGCAAGCCTTTATTACCTTTCAAAAAAAGGTAAAATATTGAATAAAAGAAAAATAGAATTAGCTTCAAATAAAGATTGGGAAGATTTAACTAGAGATGAAAAATACTTATACATAGGAGATTTTGGAAATAATTTTGACAATAGAAAAAATCTTAAAATATTTAAAGTACCTATTGATTTAAATAACAATGAAAGAAATCAAATCATTTCGTTTAATTATCCTGAACAAAATTCTTTTAAATTTAATAGAAATACAATTTTTGATGCAGAGGGATTAATCTCAATTGGAGATAATCTCATATTATTTACAAAAAACAGAGCAAAAAAAATTACTGATTTATATTTAATTCCAAAAAATCCAGGAAATTATGAAGCTAAAAAAATTGGAACAATTGATGTGAAATCAATTATTACTGGAGCTGATTACAATAAAAAACTAAAATTATTAGCTTTAACTTCAACCATAGACTTTAAAGAATATTACCTAATAACTATTCCAAACTTTTCATTGAATACAAAAATTGAATATAAAATTAATATGTATAAAATTCCTATTGGAAAAAGCCAAGTTGAGGCAATAAAAATAATTGATGATAAAAATTTTTGGATTACCTCTGAAAATGAGAAAGACTCAAAATTTGCTAGGCTCATGAAATTAAGTTTATAATATTAACTCACTTATTTCTTTAGAATTTTTTGTAATTGTATTCCATTTGTTTGAATTAATCAGTTCTTTTGATGCTAACCAACTTCCACCTACAGCTAATACCAAGTCAGAGTTAAGATAATCCTTAACATTACTAATATTGATTCCTCCTAGTGGAATGTATTTTAAGTTTAAATGTTTATAGGGAGAATTAATTGATTTTAAATATTCAATTCCTCCATTATTTTGTGCTGGAAAAAATTTTAAAACTTCACAACCGTAATCAACTGAAATTTCAATATCACTTGGACAAGAAATACCAGGACAAAAACATAAATTATTTTTTAATGCTAAATCTAATATTTTTGGATTACACCCAGGAGACAAAGCAAAACTAACTCCGGAGTCTATAGCAAATTTAACTTGGTCTTCGTTTATTACAGTTCCTAACCCTACTAAAATTTCAGGGAAATTTTTAATAATTATTTCTGTTGCTTCCTGTGAAACGTTTGTCCTAAGTGCAATTTCAACAACATTTACTCCGCCATTTAATAAAGCATTGCACAATGGTATAATATTTTCTAAAGAATCTATTTCTAATACTGCAACAACTTTAGAATCTCTAATTTTTTCGAAAACTTTATTCATATAATTATCTTTTAATATGACCAAAGTAATTATCAGATGAAAATTCCATAATATCTCTTTCCTCAAAATAATTAATATCTCCATTTATAGTTTGAGTTATTGCAAAACATGCATTCGAAAAATTAATAATTTCTTGAGGTTTTTGGTTGTTTAATAATCCATGTAAAATACCAGAAACAAAAGCATCACCACCTCCAAGTCTATCAATTATTTGCATTTCATATGATTTTCCGTATAAATATTCATCTTCAATTTTAATTAATCCACCAAGTTGATTTTGTGTAGCATTAATTTGATTTCTTATTGTCATTGCAATCAAATCAAAAGAGTATTTATCAGATATAAATTCAGAAGCATCATAAGTTATCTTTTCTAAATCGGAAAAACTATTTACTTTATTATATTTAAAACCAAATATATCTGAAACAGAACCAATATTTCCAATTAAGACATCTACATCATTAATAATTTTAGAAATAAACTCCAATGCTTCATTTGGTTTCCAAAGATTTCTTCTAAAGTTTAAATCAAAAACAATCTTTACATTATTTGACTTAGCAATTTTAATGGCATTCAACATGTTGTTTTGACAATTTTTTGAAAGAGCTGGAGTAACTCCAGTAATGACAAAATATTTAGAATTATTAAAAATAGTACTCCAAACAGATTCATTAATTTTTGTTTTTGAAAAACAACTATCAATCCTATCGTAAATAACTTGAGATCCTCTTGAGGATACACCATGTTCTATAAAAAAAGTACCAATTCTACCTTGATTAATTTCAATGAAATCAGTATTTAACCCAAAACTTCTAAGAAAACGAATTGCAGATTTTCCTAAGGAATTATTTGGAAGTGAACTTATCATTGTTGCATTATGACCTAAATTAGACAGATTAGATAGTATATTACTCTCAGCTCCTGCAAATGATATATTCAGCGAAGAAGATTGGTCAATTAAATCTCCATGAGTGGAGGGTGTTAATCTTAAAAGTATTTCACCATATGCTACTGTAGTGTTTTTCATCAAAATTATATTATTAAACTGTACTTCCTAATCCTAAAACGATGGCAGAGAGTATTAGTACTATTAACCCTATTAAAAGTAAATTAAAAGGTTTTTTTGCATTTTTCCATTCACCAGCTCTGTAAGCCCAAAAATTACTAATTATTAAAGATAAACCAAGCAATATGGGCCAACCAATAACAGGGCCTATATCGCCTAATAATGCAGCACCTTGACCATAAACACCTAAAGCAGCAAACCAACACAAACCAGAAATTACTGACCATCTATATGATTTAAATGAATTTACAGTATTAAAACTACTCCATGAATTGTTTTTAAATAATAAATAAACACAATACAAAGCATTCATTAGAAAAGCCCCCCATAAAACCACAACCCAAGCAACTAAACTAGAATTTCTTGTGATGACCCCAAAGTCTTCTGCACTCTTTGCAATCGGAGCAGCATTGGAAAACCCTACATTTAAAAGAGCGGATAGAATACCACAAACTACAGCAATTAAAATCCCCTTGGAAATATTTGATTTATTATTAGAATCAGTAAAGTTTTGTAATTTATCTCTTTCTACACCTGCTTTTGCCGTGAAGGCAACCCCGACTAAAGAAATTAAAAGACCACCTAATACATAAGAAAATACAGGATCATTTGTTGAGTTAGAGCCTTGGAAAAATGGAATTAAACTTCCAACAGAACCGGCTAAACCCATAACTATACCCATTGTAAGTGACAAACCAATGTAAGGAACACTTACACCAAACATAATACCACCTATTCCCCATAAAAATCCGTAAAGCATAGCCATCTGAATAGATTCAATAGGCGAAGATGAAATTATTTCAAATAAATTAGGAACAACAATAATTGCCCATAAAAAAGGAAATATTATCATAGCAATAGTTACATGAATAAGCCACCATGCTTCCCATGAAAGAGGAGACATATATTTCATTCCAAGACCAAAAGATCCTTGAAAAAAACTTGCGAAAATCAGTAAAACAAAAGGTAAAAGTAATTCCATAATTATTTAATTTAATACTATAAAGCTATACTTACTCTTTTTTTTGATAAATAATCCTCAAGAGCATAATGTGAACAATCGTGTCCAATTCCACTATCTTTTACCCCACCATGTGGTAAATAAATAGCATATTTAATTCCATTGACTTGAACCTCTCCAAAATCTAAATTTTTAGAAAAATGTTCTATTCTGTCCTTGCTCTTTGTAAATAGATAGGAAGCGAGTCCATAATTAGTATCATTAGCTAAATTTAAAACTTCCTTATCATTATCAAATGGCATAATACATGCAACTGGTCCGAAAATTTCTTCATTGTAAATTTTCATTTTATTATTTACATTACTCAAAACAGTAGGTTCTAACCAATAGCCTTTATTAAATTTTTTCGGGATATTTCCTCCAGTCTCTATATGGGCTCCATTATTAACAGCATCATTAACTAAATTCATTATTCGTTCTCTGGATCCAAAATTAATTAGTGGTCCCATATCAACTTTTACGTTTTTACCAAAACCTAATTTTATTTTCTTAACCCTATCAACATACGCTTTTAAGAATGAATCAAAAATATCTTTATGTATAAAAAAACGATTAGCCGCCACACAAATTTGACCTGAATTTCCATATTTTATTCCAATTGCTAAATCCAATGCTGCTTCAAAATCAGCATCATCAAAAACTATAAACGGAGCATTACCCCCAAGTTCCATGCTTAATCTTTTAATCGAAGAAGAACTATCTGCTATTACTCTTTTGCCTGTGTTGGTAGACCCTATCATAGTAACTAATCTAGGAATGGTGCTTTTTGATAATGTTGTAGCAACTTCTTCAGGATCTCCACACAAAATATTAACAACTCCTGATGGAAAGTTAATTTCGTAAAGAATTTTTCCTAAAATATATGCAGAAACTGGTGAACATTCAGATGGTTTTATAATTATACTACATCCAGAAGCTAAAGCAGGACCTATTTTAAATGCTATATTTAACAATGGAAAGTTCCAAGCTAAATAAGCAACAGCTACTCCAACTGGAGAATAAACTATTGAATGTGTGTGGGTATTTTCTAAATCATCAATATTGATATCTTGAAAATGAGTCTTCATTGCTTTTGGATAAAAATTCAAACTATTAACTAAAGCTTCTATGTCCTCATATGTTGCATCATAAGTCTTTCCCATTTCAAACATTATAGCTGTTCTTAAAATTTCTTCATTTTTCAAAACAGCATTTCTTAATTTTTCAATCCAATTAGTCCTTTTCTCTAATGTCATAGAGGACCATCTTTTAAAACCTACTTGAGCAGCATCTAAGGCCAATTCAGAATCTGCAGAACTAGCCCAAGCTATATTTGCAATTACAGTTCCATTTGCAGGACATGTGATTGTTTTAGTAGACTTATTTTGTGAATCCATAAGCTTTCCTCCGATGTAGATTTTCAAATTCCCAAAGTCCATAAATTAAATTTTAAATTTATTTAACTTTTCTTCGTTTATATTTACACCAAGTCCAGGACTGGAAGGCACTTCTATGTAACCATCCTTCAAGATAAGTTTTGGAATAATTAGTTCTTCTCTTATGCTATTTTCTGTCTGATCATATTCAATGTATAAATCCTTTTCAACTAAACGAATTGGATTAGGCTCTATATTAGCAATAAAATTAAGAGCAGCATAAATACCCAATCCAGATCCCCATGTATGAGGAATTATGTCAATTCCGTAAACAGATGCTAGAGATGAAATCTTTTTTGCTTCAGTAAATCCACCACATGAACAAATATCTGGCTGAATAATATCAACCGATTTATTTTCCAATAATTGGTGAAAACCATATCTTAAATACTCACATTCACCAGCAGAAACAGGAATGGAAGTTTTTTCTCTTAGCTCTTTATATTGTTTATAATGTTCAGGTGATATGGGTTCCTCAAACCATGAAATGTCATACTTTTCCATTTTTTTAGATAATTCAATTGATTCCATTAGAGAATAAGCATGATTTGCATCTACCATGAGTTTTATATCATTTCCAATAACTTTTCTTACATATTTAATATTTTTTAAATCGGCTTCTATTCCTAAACCTATTTTCATCTTTATAGCTTTAAAGCCCTTTTTTAAATAATTAATCAAATCTTTTTCAAAGTTTTTTGATGGATTTTCGATAGAGGAAAAATACAATCCAGTGGCATAAGGCTTAATTATATTTCTGTAAGTTCCTCCTAACAATGTACTCACAGGTAAGTTCAGTAATTTACCTTTTAAGTCCCATACCGCTACATCAATAGCACTTATAGAGGCCATTAGAACTCCTTTTCTAGCGTAATCTAATGTTCTAGCATACATCTTGGACCAAATGACCTCATTATCAATAATTTTCATTCCAATTAAAATTGGTTTCAAAAATTCAATTCCTTCTTTCACAATATTTGCTGGACCATAACCTTCTCCCCATCCATAATTACCATCATCAGTTGTAATCTTAACCAAACAACATATCCTTTCACTGTACTTCCATTGTGAAAAGAAAAAACTTTTAGAAAGCTTATCTCTAACAATAAAAGTTTCTATTTTTTTAATATTCATGTTTAATAAATTTCAATAGCGCCTAAGTCTGGTAAATCTATAATCTTATTTCCTAAAATATCAAATTTAACATCTAAACCTCCAATAAGTCCAGTACTGTCATTGTAAATTTTATTTATAATTACACCTTTATCCTTTATCAATTTATTGTTTAAAGGAATGTAATTAGAAATCTTTTCTCCACCACCATTCTCAAAGTTAGCATTTCCAAACAAACTATTTAAAGGCTGAATTAAAACATCTTTCGGCCAGTATGAATCTTTTAAAAATAAATTATTTTCAAAAAAAACATTTTTAATTTTAGTTCCACCACCCTTATCTGGCCTATACTGATCTCCAAGTACAAATTCACTATCACCCTCAATGTGGAAAATATTATTAGCAACTAGAACTCCACTAGAAGCCTTGTCAACAGCGATTTTTGAAATAATAGATTTATTTGTATATATAGTATTATTATATATATAACTATTAAATGGTCCATCCCTATCCCTTCCTCTTCCCACAAATCCACTCAACCAAAAAGTTTTACCCTCTTGAAAAGCATTATTAATTCCTTTTGTTCTGTGTCCATCATTAACGCTTATATTATATCTATAAGAGCAGTTAAAGTTATTACCTAGAATCTCAATAAATCCACCAGCATTTCCAACACTAAAATTATATTGAATAATAACGTTATTACAATTAAAGTCTATGTGAACACCTGCAGAATCTGCTGGTCCGTTAGCATACATAAAAGAATTTTTTTCTATTACAACATTAGATGATCCCCAAGTCCATAATCCACTTCCCCTTCCCCATTTTCTACCATCATCTGGACTTCCAGAATATTTAACATCATTACCATGCACATGTAAATCTTCTACCCTGCTAAACTGTATACTTGGACCACCTGTTCTTCTAAGTACATTGTTGGAAACTACAATATTTTTAAATCTATTACTAGACCCACTGGATGTCATTTTAATTCCGGTATGACCAACATTTTCTACAAAACAATCAGAAACAGTTATACCATCAATAAGTCCACTTTTGCTGGAATTAAAAAATCTAATTCCAAAACCATAAGCTTGAGTTCCCATTGAGGTTTTTACCTCTGCTGGATCTCTTTTATAGCCAAGATCTTCAAAAAAAACATCCGATACACTAACGTTTTTAACTAAAATATTTTTAAAAATTTCATTTTTGCTGATATTGACTAAAACACCTGCTCTCATTAATGCTTTGTCAGTTATTTTGCTAGTGGTTAAATTCCTGTATTGTTCAATTACCCCACCACCATTTGCTTCAATATTAATGTTTGAAATTGAGATGTTAGAAGAATTTTCAATATATATTCCAGCAATATGACCTTTTGAGTTTATTAGCGGATTTTTATTTCCTAAGTTATAATTTGAAATATGAACATTGTTTTTATTAATAATTTTTATATTTCCGTTAAAGACTGATCCATTAGAAAGCAAAATACTATCTCCTTCTTTTAAATTGATTTCTTTTATTTTATTTAAAGTTTTAAAAGGTTTTTCAATTTTAGTTCCATGATTTAAATCACTTCCATTTTCCGAATTAAAATAATAAGATACAGGGTCTGAATTGTTTTTACACGAAAAAAAAATAATTAATAAAGCAAATTGAATGACTTTTAACATGATTTTTTTGTTTTGTTAAGAGCCGTTATAAGCACCAATATTTGGTTTTTCTGTATTTGAAACGGCATTTCCAAAATAATCCCTTCCCCCGTTATTTTGAATAAAATTATTAGTTTCTGAGCTTCCATTAATCAATATTCCTTTTCCAATAGCTGGACTGCCTGCTTGTAATTTATAATCATTTGGATCTGTTGAGCCAGGGTTAATTAACTTTGGATTGATAAAAATTTCGCTTGAATGATGTTTAAATGCTGTATTATTATCAATAATTACTTCTCCAAAATATAAATTATTTCTAAAGAAATTTAAATCTGAATCATTATTTGTTAATATTTTGACAGAAGCACCAGAATTAACATATATTAAATTATTGTAAACAAAAGTATCTTCTGTATTCTCTCTAATAAGTATACCAGGTGACATTGGATTATTTGTTACGGGATTTATGCTAGTAACAAAAACGGTATTATTGTAAATAAAATTATTTTTTGAACCGATTCTTCTGTTTGCACCTGCAAAATCAGAAACCCAGAAAATATTTCCGTTATGAACCCCTGTCCTGGTGCCGTCACCAATACTTATGTTATATCTATATCCACAATCCAAATTATCTCCCAAAATTTCAACAAAACCACCAAAGTTATTTTTACTTAAACAATATTGAATGACCACTCTTTCATTTCCCCAATCAATATGAGCGCCGTATGAATCTTGAACCCCATAAGCATCTTCAAATGTACTGTTTTGCACAATTGCATCATTACAAGTGTAAAACCACAACCCACTTCCTCTTTCCCACATCCTACTATCTTTTGTTGAACCAGTACCTTTAAAAGTTGAATTTTCAACTAAAATATTTTTTGATCTTGCAAAGACAATTCCCGAGCCTCCTGTATCGTAAAAACTAGAATTAGTAATAGAAATATTTCTGTGATAGTATCCAGCTTGAGCTCCTGACATTCTGTTCACAATATGAATTCCATAATGCCCTGTCAGACTAATGTCTACATTGTCAATTGAAATTCCATCATAATAATTTAATTCCGTATCGTTATAGGATTCAAACCTAATGCCATATCCTTGATGATTATATGATTGTTCACTTGGAGTTGGATATATATTGGCAATTTTAACATTAGAAAATTTTAGATGATTTATGTTTTTTCCAGCACCAAATCTTAGAGCAAGAATACCAAATCTTTCATCCTGACCTGAACGAGCTGAGGCATTCATTAACTTGACATTTCCATCAGATTTTTTATGTGAAGCTTCATTTTTTAATTCAAAATTATTTATTTCTACATATTCTACATTTTGTAAAAATATAGAAGCTTGGTAACCATTACCATCAATTATTGGTTTTCCGCTTGACCCGTAGCTTTCTATAATTATGGGGCTTGATTCATTTCCAGATCCTCTTAATTTAAAATATCCTTTCCATGTGTCACCGGTTTTAAATTTAATTTTGTCACCTGGAGCAAATGTGATACTATTTATCTTTCCTAAGTTTTTAAATGCATTAGATTCAGATTTACCATCTTTTGAATCATCGCCATCAGAAAAACTGATATAATATGTTGTGTTTCCACTTGATGAAGAGTCCGTGTATTTATCTGGGTCTGTTTCCCCATCAGTATTTCCACCAGTGTTTCCTCCTCCGTTATTGTTTCCACCACCGCCACTAACTTCTTCTCCTTCAGATCCTGAGGAACATCCAACAATAAATAAAATTGATAAAATTAAAATTCTTAATTTCATAGTATATGCGTATTTAGTAAATGTAAAAATTGATTAATCATTTATCAAGGCTATATAAATCATTTATTGAACCATATAACCTATTAAGTTTTGTTTAATAAAATTAAATTAGTAAAAAATATTTATAAATTTTTATAATGAAAAAAAAAATTTCCTATTCTTTTATTTTATTCTTTACAATTTTTCTAATCTCTGGATGCAATAAAACTCAAAAAAACTCTCCCAATATTGTATTAATAATGGTTGATGATTTAAATGATTATCCTGAAATTTTCAATGGTCATCCACAAGCTAAAACACCTAATATCAAAAAACTAGCTTCTTCTGGTGTTT
>MDSY01020948.1_pt1 | contig 15330 bp, 14 predicted proteins | sample 811131 | NCBI WGS metagenome assembly MDSY01 (sample SAMN05326643, study PRJNA326480) | marine metagenome | isolation source: seawater | place: Atlantic Ocean: South West | collected 2010 | reverse complement strand
TATCTGAAGTTCTTTCTAATATAAGAAGAGATTTGCATCAAAATGCGGACCTAAATTTTAGCCTTATTGTTAGAAATAAAAATGCCATACGCGAAATATCAACTCATAGTTTTTCTATATTAGAGCTTGTAAATAACCAAGGTTCAGCATATGACCCTGTTTTATATGAATTTGATCAAATTCTAATTTTTTCAAAAGAATATAATGTTGATTACGATAGAAATGCAGAATTATCTAAATCTGAAGATACACTTCGAGCCAATGAAGAAGGCTACAATCGATCTACTTCACAATTTTCAATGCCAAACAAAAATCTTGCTCAAAAAGATAATAATTTTTCTACTAGTTTCAAAGCTAACAAAGAATTAGATCAAAGCGAAGAGCGTTCTGAGTATGGCAACTCTAGACAACAGCTATTAAAACCAATTATCGAAAAACTAAAGAATCAATCAGGTATAAACGAGCAGAGACAACTTGTTTCAATCTCTGGTGGTGTTCACTTCCCTGGAGTTTACCCACTTTTTGAAAAAGCTGCTCTTCAAGATTTAATCAATGCAGCTGGTGGGACTATTGATTCTGCTTATCTTGAAGCTGTTGAAGTTCGTAGATTAAAAGCTAGTCCTGTAGGTGTAGTACCTGTCTTTCTTGAAAACTCTCTCATTGACAAATCTACTAATTTTGCTTTGCAAAGTAGAGATCATATTACCGTAAGAGAGAACTCAAAATGGAGCGAGATTAGTAATGTAGAAATTACTGGTGCTGTAAGGTTTCCAGGTAGCTACATCATTAGTGATGGTGATAAGTTATCAGAGATTCTTCAGAGAGCAGGGGGGCTTCTTGATAGGTCCTTTCCGCAAGGCTCATATTTTACTAGAGAATCAATAGCAGCAAATCAAAAAGTGCGCGCTACCGAATATGCGCGCCAAATTCGTCAGGTATACTCAAGCCAGCTTCTTACAGAAGAGAACCCTTCTTCAAGCATAGCGGAAGTCAATGCTGTTGCTACACTGCTTGAATCTGTTAAAACTGATGGAAGGCTTGTGATCGATCTGGAGGGAATTTTAAGTGGAGATAGTAATGCTGACATTTTGCTAGAGGGTGGAGATTCTCTATATATTCCTTCAAATATTAGTACAGTCACGGTCATCGGGGAGGTAAACAAGCCTACAACAATGAGCTTTACATCATCCTTCAGAACTGAGGATTACATTAATAATGCTGGCGGTTTCACCCCAAGAGCAAATACACAGGACATATATATAATTAAGGGAAATGGATCCATTGTTGTTTTAAACAAAAGTCTATTTTCATTAGGAAGGTCTATGCCAGAATTTACGCCTGGAGATACCTTGGTTGTACCAATTAAGGCCTCTTACAAAGACGACTTATCTCTATGGGCCGAGGTTACTCAGGTGATTTATCAATCCTTGGTTTCATTAGCAGCTGTCAAGGGCTTATAGCAATAATTTACTTGAGGATTTAATATTCTATATGAGCACAGAAATTAAAGTTCTTTCTCATGCATGTCTTTTTGTTAAAACAGATTCTGCTTCAGTTATAATAGATCCTTGGTTGATTGGATCTTGTTACTGGAGCTCTTGGTGGAATTTTCCCAAGCCAGTATTTGATGAAAGTGAAATTAGAAATGTTGATGCTGTACTGATAAGTCATATACATTGGGATCATTGGCACGGCCCAACATTAAAAAAATTTTTTAAAGATAGCCCTGTTATTTCTTGCAACGATCCAAATCCTCGCTCCAAAAGAGATCTAAAATCTATCGGGATTTCAAGCATAACCAACCTATCTCATTCTAAATCTACCTCAGTTGGAGATATTAAAATAACTTTTTATAATTTCGGCCTTTTTCTGACAGACAGCGCAATTATAATAGAGGCAGGCGGCACCACGATATTAAATGCAAACGATGCAAAGATAGCAGGGTGGCCACTTCAAGCCATCGTTAATAAGCATGGCCCTATTGATTTTGCATTGAGATCACATTCATCCGCTAATGCTAGAATATGTTATGAAATTCCTTCTGATAAACAATATGTAAACGATGATCGAGAGCATTATTTCAAATCATTTAAACTATTTATGGATAACGTGCAGCCAAGATTTGCAGTTCCATTTGCTTCTAATCACTGTCATCTGACCGACGATACCTATAAATTTAATCAATATATTTCTGACCCCATTGAGTTAAGAAATTATATTTCAGAGAATTATAAAAATCTAGCTTGGGGCCTGGAAATAATGTTACCAGGATCATCATGGACAAGTGACAGGGGTTTTTCTCCAGCGAGCGAAGAGTCTTTTGATGATAAACTTAAAACCATTGATACTTACAAGGAATCTGTAGCGCATCGGATAGAATTTTATGCTATTCGAGAATCAAAAATTGAAATAGACCAGACTCTTTTAAATAGATTTTTAAAATTTTTAAGGCAATCTAATGCGCACCCAGATTTAAAGTCTGTAAGATTTCTTATAACAAAAAATAATGCCTATTCATATTCATTCCTACTTAAAGGAAGAACTATTAAAAAGTCTTGCGATGAGAGCGATATCCCAACCAAAGGTTGTGCAGTTATTGTTATGCCAAATGTAGTTTTTAGAGATGCAATAATAAAGAATATGTTTCATCACGCTGCTATTTCAAAACGTTGTAGATATATTGCCTACGATCATGAAGACATGAAAAAATTAAAGAAATTTCTTTACAAATTAGAAAGGCATGAATTAACAGGTGATATTGGCATGGGTTACATAATCAAGTTGTTGATATCATATATCGGAAGATGGAGAGAGCTATTTGTATATATTTATGCACTATACCTTCACAAAGCAAAAGGTTTAGAGACATATCAAATTGAAGAGAAAGTTCTTAGCAAGTAGCAAAACTTATTGATTCTAATTCTAAAGTGAATACTTCATGCAAGAGCCTCTAGATTAGTTATAATCATTCTAATAATATTCCTTCAAATTATAGTGTTTGTTGAATTATTTTTAACCATATCTTGGGTTTTAGTTTATAAATTCCCTGCGGTAGCTATTTAAAGAAAAACTGTTATGCATGAAGATATTAAATGGATTGTAATTAATTACAAAGTAAGTGATGAGTTAAGATTAATTCAAAATTTATCAAATCAAAACCTAAGTTTCTTTATTCCAAAAATTTTAGTTTTAAAAAATAGTAAGATCAAAACTATGAATTTATTTCCAGGATATGCCTTTGTTCAATTTAATGCAGACCAAATGCCCTCTTTACAATATACAAAAGGTTTAAAATATGTCGTTAAATCTGGCAGCACATACCCCTATTTAAAAGATAGCACCGTTTCAGAAATTAAAAAACTTATTCGGACTTACGAGCACAACCCACTTACCATAAAACCAAAATTAGATTCTGAAGTTCAGCTTCTGCATGGTCCCTTGCAGGGTAATATTGTAAAGGTATTAGGTTTTTCTTCTGAAAATAGAGTGCAATTTCTCTATAAATTGTTAGGTAGAAATGCGGTTGCCGATACAGAATTATATAATATTAAAATAATAAATTAACCAATGAGCGATTTGAATCCCAAAGAAAATTACGTTGATGAGATAGATTTAAGTGAACTATTTAATATTTTGCGGATTAACAAAATATTTATTCTTGCTGTAGTAAGTTGTTTTTCAATTGTTTCTATTATGTATGCCTTGAGTCTAACTAATATTTACACTGCTCAGTCTGTATTAACTCCAACCTCCGCAGACAATTCTTCAGGTCTGTCAAACCAATATGGCGGCTTAGCTTCAATTGCTGGTATCAGCCTGCCAGGAGATAGCGGTGAAGTTAAGGTTGCAATTGCATTTATGAGCTCAAAAAAATTAGTAGGTCAATTGATTCGCACAGAATCATTCCTCCCGAACTTGATGGCGGCAAAAAAATGGAATATGAATACAAAACAAATTATCTTTGATGATAAATTATATGATTCTAAAAATAAAACCTGGGTTAGGAATTATAGCTCTCCATACCAACAGGTACCCTCAACACAAGAGGCTCACAAAAAATTTATTGAAATAGTAAATGTTTCACAAGATAAAAAAACCAATTTTGTGACAGTATCTGTAGACCATATCTCTCCAGTAATTGCTCAGGAATGGGCGCTTATGATTGTCAGAGAAACCAATGCGATGGTCGCTAATATGAAGATTCAAGAAGCTCAGAATTCGATTGATTTTCTTAACGAGCAAATCGTGGTCACTCCTTATGCTGAGTTAAGAAAATTATTCTATGAGGTTATACAGCAAAAAACAAAGGATATGATGCTAGCAAAGGTTAATCTTGAATATGCTTTGACTACTATTGACCCCCCTTTAATTCCAGAACTTAAATCTAAACCAAGTCGAGCTTTCATTTGTATCTTGGGTGCATTGCTTGGAGGTATGCTTGCACTTTTCGTAGTTTTGATAAGCCGTTATGTTTTTAATAGAGCGAACATATTAGATTTATTTGCTAGTATTGATTATCAGCAATTTAGTTTAAATAAAATTTTTAAGAAAAAATGAAACAAAAAAATATTGCATTTCTTTCTGGTATTACCGGTCAAGATGGGTCGTATCTAGCTGAATTATTACTAGAAAAGGGTTATGAAGTTCACGCGATAGTAAGGCGCGCCTCAGTATTCACTTCAGCCAGAATAGATCATCTACTGAAACACAAAAACCTTCGGACTTACCACGGTGATTTATCTGACTCGAGCAATCTACACCGACTGATTGCAGAAATATCACCAACTGAAATATACAATCTAGCGGCTCAATCTCACGTAGGTGTTTCCTTTGAGGTCCCCGAATATACCGCTGAAGTAACTGGCATAGGAACAGTAAGGCTGCTTGATGCCATAAGGGACTCAAAAGTTAATTGCCGATTTTATCAAGCGTCTACTTCTGAACTTTTTGGTGGACTACCGGGAACCGAACCCCAGAGTGAAACGACACCCTTTTATCCAAAATCACCATACGGTGCAGCTAAATTATATGCATACTGGGTTACGGTGAATTACAGGGAATCTTATAATATGTTTGCCTGCAATGGGATTCTTTTTAATCATGAGTCTCCTCGGCGCGGAGAGACGTTTGTAACAAAAAAAATTACTAAGGCTGCAGCTAGAATACATCAAGGTAGGCAAGAAATCCTTACTTTGGGAAATTTGGATGCTAAAAGAGATTGGGGGCATGCTAAAGATTATGTTGAAGCAATGTGGTTAATGTTGCAACAAGATGAGCCAAGGGATTATGTCATTGCAACTGGCAAAACATATACAGTGCGAGATTTTGTGAATTTAGCATTTCAGGAGGTGGGTTTTACCTTGGAGTGGCAAGGGCGGGGTCTTGAAGAGGTTGCCAAGGACTCTAAAACAGGTAAGGTTTTGGTCAGCATTGATCCAAGACATTTTCGGCCAACTGAAGTGGAATTACTACATGGTGATCCGTCAGAGGCTGCGAGAGAGCTAGGCTGGATTGCCAAAACTCCTTTAAGAGAGTTAGTTTCTGAAATGGTGAAATATGATTTAGCACATGATTCATTTGGTGGAGAGTAATGGCTATCGAATTTAATATAGCGGAATCAACTAAAATAAATGGTCTGAAAATCATTGCTCCATCAATCTTTGAAGAGAGCAGGGGCTCAATATGGACTTCATATAGTTCAAATGGATTAGACAAACTCCTTCCAAGCAATCTTAAGTTTAAGCATGATAAATTTTCTATTTCAAAAAATAATGTTTTGCGAGGTATTCATGGAGATCATAAGTCATGGAAATTTGTTTCATGCGTATCAGGATATATTTTTCAGGTTGCAGTTGATATGCGTAAAAATTCAGAGACTTTTTTGGAGTGGGAAGCTTTTCACTTAGGCGGAAGTAATCGAGAGATGATTCTTTTACCTCCAGGAGTTGGAAATGCTTTTTATGTCACGAGTGATAACGCAACATATCATTACAAGCTTGCTTATGATGGGGATTATGCAGATGTAGAAGAGCAATTCACAGTGGCTTGGAATGATCCTAGGATTAATATAGCATGGCCAACAACTGACCCAATACTTTCAGAAAGAGACAGGAGATTATAAAATGCAAAAAATTAAGCACGAAGGGCAAATACTAGCTATTATTTACAGAGAAGAAGACTGGGTCAAAGGTCTAAATTTTCTCACCCCCGATGATATGTTTGTTCAAGTAGGCTCTTGGTGGTACGACAAGGGAAAGATTCTTGATAAGCATGTGCATAAGGATTTTGATCGAGTTGCAAAGCGAACACAGGAATGTGTTTATATGCGCAAAGGTAGTATGCGCGTCACTGTATATACAGAAAATCTTGATATGCTTGATACCTTTGATCTTAAGGAAGGTGAGATGGCAGTTTTTGCCTACGGAGGCCATGGTTACGAAATACTTGAGGATGATACTCAAGTTATTGAAAGTAAAAACGGCCCATTTATTGATGTAGAAACAGATAAAACTAAGTTTTAAATATGATTTACCATGTCTGAGAATATTTTTTTTGATAGATCTGCGTTAAAAAAATGCGGTACAAATGTAATCATTGGAAAAACTGTTAGGATAAGATATCCAGAGTTAGTTTCTATATCTGATAATGTAATTATTGATGATTTTACTTATATCTCAACCGCTCTTGAGATAAGTGATCATGTTCATATTGCATCAGGCTGTAAAATTATTGGTGGAACTCAGGCTTCCGTTTCAATGGGATCATTTTCTACTTTGGCCCCCAATGTCGTCCTTTCTGCAGGAAGTGATGACTACTGGTCTGGCATAGCAGGGCCTCTAGTGCCTAAAAAATATAAAGGGAACATTGAAGTTGGCTCTATTATCATAGGCAATCATTCTATAGTTGGGGCAAATACTACTGTTATGCCCAATGTTGTTTTTCATGTTGGTGCAGCAGTAGGGGCTCAATCATTGGTTAAAGAATCTTTGCGAGCATGGAGTTTAAACGCTGGCATTCCTTCTCATATTATTGGAGAGCGTGATTATAAGGAAATCCTTAAATTAGAATCTCTATACAAGGAGACTATTTCTTAATGAGCAATTATTTAACTAGGCTTTTAGTACTTTGAACATAATACTTGCCACCCAAGGATCTCAGGGAGTTATTGCGCTCAGTGAGTTGTTTGCAGAAAACTATAAGCCACAAGATATCCATGTTGCCATATGTGAAGATGGTGTCAGCGGACCTCTTATTGAATTTATTCGGTACAATCAAATTTCTTATTCATCCCATGCCTCTGGTTTTCATTTTTCTAAATGGCTAATTAATGAGAAGAAGAAATATGATCAGTTAGTCAGCATTAGTTGGAAATATTTATTTAGAAAAGATGTACTTAAATACTTTAGAGGGAATGCTATTAACTTTCATCCTGGAATTTTACCAAATTACAGAGGATGCTTTTCTACACCCTGGTCAATGATTAATAATGAAGGATATGTGGGTTACACCTATCACTATATCTCAGAAAGATTTGATGAAGGCGATATTTTATTCGAATCAAAAATAAAAATAGCTAACATTGATACAGCGCACTCTTTAAATTACAGGATATTTCAGCGGGGATTATCAAACTTAACCGAGGCAATAAAGCTTATTGGAGTTAAGGGTGCTCCCCAGTCTGGTCTTGTTAATTATTATCCCAACAAACTTCCACTCAGCGGAGAAATTGATAATAAATGGTCAGTTAAACAAAAAAATACTTTTATGAAAGCGATATTTTTCCCTCCTCACGAAAGTAATCTAAACTTGATAAATGATGAGGGTGAATAATTTTGAGTGAATTTATCATGCAAATGCGCCCACTATTTGGTGAAGAAGAAAAAAAAGCAATCTGTGATTATATGGATGAAGATGGCTTCATTACTGAGTTTAAGCGAACAGAAGAGTTTGAAAGAATGATTGCTGAATACACAGGGTCTAAACATTGTGTTGTTGTCAATAATGGCACTATTAGCATAACTTTAGCTGCATTAGCAGCAGGGATAGTTGCTGGAGATGAGGTAATCATCCCTAATTATACAATGATAGCTACACCCAACTCTGTAAAAATGTTTGGCGCTAAACCTGTTTTTGTTGATGTTGAGCTATCATCTCTGTGCCTTGATATAGAATTAGTTAGAAAAGCTATCACATCAAAAACCAAAGCAATCATTCTTGTTTCCGCTAATGGACGCTATCCTAAAGCAGGTATTGAGGCGTTTGAATCCCTTGCTGAAGAGAAAGGTCTTATCCTCCTTGAAGATGCAGCCCAAGGGTTGGGCTCATTTTATCCTGACAAGAGGCATATTGGTCGAGCAGGTCAAATTGGTAGTTTTTCTTTCTCAGCACCAAAAATTATTTCAACAGGCCAGGGCGGCGCCATGATTACCGATGATGATAATCTTGCTCTAAATTTAAGAAGATTAAAAGATTTTGGTCGTTCAGGTGGAGGGAATGATATACATGATCATATTGGATATAACTTTAAATTTACAGAATTGCAGGCATGTATTGGTATAGAGCAAATGAAAAAACTGCCTCAAAGGGTTAAAAGAAAAAAAGAAATTTTTAATCAATATTATAAAGGTCTAATAGGAATGAGTGAAATTGCTTTATTTGATCATGATATTGATAATACCTCTCCATGGTTTATTGACTGCATCTGCGAACGAAGGGCTGAATTAATAGACTTTTTAAAAACCAGGGGAATAGGTACTCGAGTTATGTATCCCCCAATTAATAAACAAAAGATATATGCCGCTAATGAGAATCTTGAAGTTTCTGAAATTATTGGAAGCAAAGGACTTTGGTTGCCTTCTGCCGTTCAACTAACAGATGCTCAAATAAATAAAATAATAAATTCCATTAAAAGTTTTTATTTAGGATAATTACTTTCTACAAAGTATTATAATGAAAAAGTCAGCATTTCTTACCCTCCTGATAATGATATTAGTCTTCTTCAGTCTAGTGCTTGGTGCCCTTTTTCAAAAATATAAACCTTATCCTTACAACTTTTTGAAGAACTATTTAATAGGAGAGTCCTCAACTTCTTATGGTAGCAATTGTCCCACAACCTACGACATAAAGCTTTACAGAACTCAAGAGATATCTATGTCAAATCTTAAAATACCAAAAATTTTCTGGGGAGATTCACTTGTCGATGATATGCACGACAGTAGATTTTATGGAGTCAATGAGTTCCAAGAAATAGGTTATGGCTCACAAATAATTTATTGCGCCTTGCAAGAAATCCAGACACTAATAAATTTTTCTCCTCAAACAGTACTCTTGTACATAGGAGGCAATGATGCAGATGGCCTTTCTTGGTATGGACCAGAGCAAGCTGCACTTTATTATGGTGAGATGATCGAGATTCTTTTAAATAACAACATAACACCAATAATACATTTGATTCACGAAGCAAGCTTAACAAGGGACAGAGATTATGTTCATAAATATAATGAACTTTTAAAAGAACTTGCTATTCAGAAGAATCTTCAGGTTATACCGGGTTTGAATGAGCTTTCATTTGATGTTTCATCCAATAATGTGAGCAATAATATTGATTATCTTTGCAAAACAAATGAGTGCTCTATTTACTCTTATGATGGAGAGCATTTAAAGCATCAAGGTTATAAGATATGGATAGACCATATAAAAAAACATATTCCTAATTTTTAGCTTCTTGATTAGCCATCTTTCTTATCTCCTTAAATTTACCCCTGAAAGTTAGCATGTTTAATAAAATTTGTGTAAGGCTTGTAGGTGGTTTAGGGAATCAACTTTTTATATATAGTTTTGGTTTTGCAAGGGCTAAGAAGCATGGTAAAAATCTCCTGATTGATAATGTTAGCGGCTTCGGCAGTAGAGATAAATATGGAGCTGTATTTGCTCTAGATAGCTTGCAGATTAAAGAAGAGCTTATTACAAATAAATCTTATGGTTGGTTAATAGCTAATAGGTATTTTTGGTGGTTATCTAAGAAGTTAGGGTTTTCTCATATTGAGAGAGATGACTCAGAATATAATAAAGAAATAGAAAATATAGATCTAAATTTTTATCAAGGATATTGGCAATCTTATTTATATTTCCATGAGTATAAAAGTCAAATCAAACATAACTTAAAACTTGTTGACACAGAAAATTCAAAAATCTTTAGTTATAAAAATCAAATTTTAAATTCAGCAAATTCCGTAGCAATTGGCATGAGGTTTTATGAGACTTTCTCAGGTGATTCAGAAGAATATGATGTATCTGGAGAAGACTTCTACATACAGGCTATTAAATTAATTGAATCAAAGGAGACTAATCTAACCTATTTTGTATTTAGCATGAACATAGATAGAGCAAAAAAGGAATTATCTAAGATTCAAAACAGAAATATCATTTTTATAAAACCTCTGCTCAGCCTTGATGATGCAAAATTTGATTTGTATCTAATGAGTCTATGTAACCATTATATTATTTCAAATAGTACTATGTACTGGTGGTCTGCTTATTTAGGTGAGACTGAAAATAGTATGGTTGTTGTTCCATGCAATGGACTGAAAAATGAAGATGCATTGCTTCCTCATTGGATTAAATTAAAATAATTAAACAGGCAGGGTTATAAGATTATGGCAAATGATAATAAAAAGGTATACGTAAGTTTAATTGCTGACTTATTGCATGCTGGTCATATTAAAGTGCTAAGAGAAGCTGAGAAGTATGGCGAAGTAACAGTTGGCTTACTTACTAAAACAGCTATAGCTGAAATGAATGATACTGCTTATTTGAAGTATGAACAAAGGCAAGCTGTTATAAATAGTTTGTCTATGGTTGCTAATGTTGTTCCTCAGGAGACAGCAAGTTATAAAAAAAATCTTATTTCTTTGCAGCCAAACTTTGTAATTCATGGCGATGATTGGGTGGGATGCCGTCACCAAGGTAAGTATAGAGAAGAGGTAATTGAACTGCTTAAAACATGGCAGGGCAAACTCATTGAGATACCCTATAGCTCAGATATAAGCGACCAAAATATCAAAAATCAATTAATGAAATTAGGTGTTACTACTGTCAATAGATTGCAACGGCTAAGACACTTAATCAAACATAAACCAATAGTTTTAATTTTAGAAGCACATAATGCATTGAGTGCTTTAATAGCTGAGAATACTGAGGTAGAGCGAGATGGTGAGCTGGTAAGTTTTGATGGGTTTTGGTCCAGCTCTTTGACTGATTCCACCGCCAAAGGGAAGCCAGATATAGAGGCGATTGATATGACTTCAAGAATTAGCATGGTTAATGATATTTTTGAGGTTACCACTAAGCCTATGATTTTTGATGCAGATACTGGAGGAAAAACCGAGCATTTTGAATTCACTGTAAAAACTTTAGAAAGAACTGGTGTGAGCGCATTAGTAGTGGAGGACAAAACCGGACTTAAAAAGAACTCTTTGTTTGGAAATGATGTTAAACAAACTCAGGATACTATTGAAAATTTTTGCAATAAAATTAGACACGGTAAAGCAGCGCAAATTAGTGATGATTTTATGATTATTGCTAGGGTAGAATCTTTAATATTGGAGGCAGGTATGGATGATGCCCTAGAGAGAGCAGCAGCTTATGTTAAGGCAGGAGCCGACGGGATTATGATTCATTCACGTAATAAAGATCCAAGTGAGATTATACAGTTTATGCGAAGATTTAGATCAACCGACCAAGAGACGCCAGTAGTAGTTGTTCCAACAAGCTTTAATTCAGTAACCATTGAAGAATTCATAGATTTAGGTGTAAATGTGGTGATTTCAGCCAATCATATGTTGAGGGCAGCCTATCCAGCAATGTTAAAGGTTGCAAACTCAATTTTAGAGAATGGTCGTAGTCTTGAGGCAGAGCCGGATTGCATGTCTGTTAAAGAAATTCTTGAAATAATTCCGGGTACAAAATAATGAGCACTAAAAGAGTTATGGTTGATATGTCAGCCACGCTTATTCATCATGGTCATATAAGACTTCTTAAAAAAGCATCTGAGTTCGGTGATGTTGTGGTAGGGTTGACTTCAGATCACGAGATATTAATTAATAAAGGCTACGATCCCGAGCTATCATTTGAACACAGAAAAGAGATATTAGAGGAACTTAACTGCGTCTCTGAAGTTGTTCAGACTCCTTGGTTAATAGATCAAATAACACTAGAATTTTTTAATATTGATTTGCTTGTGCATGGAGATGATAACTCTAATTTAATTAACCAAGATCAATTGCAGTTACTGCCTCGCACGTCTGGAATTAGCAGTACAGAATTAAGATATGAAGCTGCCAAATCTATATCGAAAAAAAATAATCATAAATTAATGCTTACACCAGGCCCCGCTGTAGTTCTGCATGAAAATTTGATAAATATAAAACCATTATTTGGAAGAGGTGATGAGGAATATACTGCGATGGCTAATTCTGTTATTAACTGGGTAACTGAGTTAAGTGGTCAAGATGAAGTTATTTTTGCTCAGGGGTCCGCGACTTTTGCACTTGAATTAGCTGCACATACCTTTGTCTCAGGTAAAGTCCTGCTCATTTCAACTGGATACTACAGTAATCGACTAGAAAAATTATTGCCTCCTGATTGCGAAATAATAATCTGCAAATATGAAGACTTAGATGATATAGACGATATATTTGATTGGATACTGTGTGCTTACACTGAAACATCAATAGCATTCAAGATTGATTTGCATTTCGTCCGAAATAAAGCCGATAGCTTTGGTGCTAGGCTATATGTCGATGCAACAGGATCAATTGGACTGGAGGACTATCATGAGTTAGCTGATTTAATGGCATTTAGCTCATGTAAAGGCTTGTTTGGCCTAACCGGAGCATGTTTTATTGCTCGCAAGCGAGACTTAATACCAAAAAACTCTAGTCACTTTTATTTTAATATTGATACTCATAAAAATAAGATGGTAACTGGCCCATATCATGCTATTGCATCACTCTATGGTGTCATCAAAGAGCATGAATTATTTAAGAGGCGTGTAATTAGTAGTAAAAATTTTATTTTGAATAAATATAGTAATTTAGTAAGGGATAGTCATCAACCATTACTATGTACCTACTTAGAGGGCCGAGTGCTTCCATGTGACGACAATGTAATTCTCTACAATCCTCGTTCTGAGCTAAGCGGTGCTGTTATTTGCCACTTTGGTGAAATTCATCATGACTTATTAAATATAGAGAAAAGAATAGAGGTAAATCCTCTAAGCTAACTGTTAGAAATTAACAAGAGAAGTAATGACATGTTAGATACACAAGTTTTTTTTAATAAGCTAGTTGAGCAAAAGTATACTCATCTTTGCGTTGTTCCATGCAGCTTTGCTAAAGACATTATTAATGCTTCATTAAACAATGATCATCTTATTGAATATGTTCCATGTGCAAGTGAGGCAGTAGCTTGCTCAGTTGCAGCTGGCCTTAAAATGGCTGGTCATAGCCCAATTGTTATTGTGCAATCATCTGGATTAACCAATATGGCGAGTTGTATAACCAGCTTATTAATACCCTATGAAATTTGCTTTCCAATAGTTACCAGTTGGAGAACTTATGAGTCTGGAGATAGTGAGATTCAACACAAGCACTTGGCTACAAAATTACCGGAATTAATTGCAGCATATGGATATGATCACGAAATAATAGATAAGCAAAATATAGACTTGGCGATAAACCAGATTAACAATGCAAGAAATAATAAGATGATTTGTATTCTGGAGAAAGAAACATTTTCTAATGTTGTCTTAGATGGGCATCACAAACTAGATCTTTCTTCTTACATACCTAGGAGTAAATATTTAAGTGTCTTGAATGATAAGTTTAAGCATGGCGATGACCTTTGTATCGGAACTACTGGGAATACTTCTCGTGAAATGTATAGCTTTATGCCCGATACTAATAATTTCTATATGGCAGGCAATATGGGTGGAGCTCTCAGCCTGGGACTTGGTGCTGCCAAGGGAGGAAAAAAAGTATTAATTTGTGGAGGTGATGCAGAGTTCGTAATGCATTTGGGCGGAATGTCGACCGCAGGTCGCTATAAAAATGAAATCGACCTTACTTATATACTCTTTGATAACGAGTCGAATAAAAGCACAGGAGGGCAGAATACTTATCAACAACATATAGATTACATAGGCTTAGCTAAAAATTCAGGTTTTTACACAATGGGTGGGATTATTGATAGCATTGCCTCATTTAATAAGGCCTTGGTTTTGACTGAGTCCAATACTGGTGCTAAGTTTCTTTATGTTAAATGCGGTTATGATGATGAAACTCCTCGACCTCCATTAGAATCTATTAAGGTAAGTACTTTTAGTTGATTTGTAACCTCGACCAATGAACTTAAAGACACTGCAATTAGCAGGTCGAATTAATTCCCTGTTAGGATAATTGATTGACACTTCACATCTTAATTGTTCAAGGCAATGTTTAATGAAATGGATACCACTCTTATGAACCCCGAAGTCATCGTAGCTGATACTGATTATCGCGCCAAAAAAGTATTATTTGTACCTGATTCTATTTGGGGGGACCTATCAGGCCATAGATCTTCGAAATATCTTGTAAAAGCTTTTAATAACGTAGGGGTTAAAGTTGGTGTATATGCTCCAAAGGAAGGTTATACAGCAGAGCAAGCGCTTGAATTTGAAGATTCTTTTATGTATTTTGAGCAAACGACATATTCATATAGACATAATATTTTTTCTACAAATATTGAAAAAGAGTTTCTATCGATAATCAACTCTTTCAAACCTGATTATGTTTTTTATATGGGGTCAATTATAAATAAAGTTACGATGGATGTATGTATTAAGCATGGTATTAAATATTCTTACTTACCCCTAACAACAGAGTATTACTGCGTTAAAAATTTTGCAGGATTGGACGATGGCCCATGTATTCAATGTATAAAATCACCAATTTCCAGCCCTCTCAAAAACACTTGCCTTGGTCCACCCAAATCTAATTTTTTTAAATATTTCAAAATGATCTTATTTTTAATGAAATCTAAACCAAGAATTTTAAATGCCGATAAAATAATTGGTTATAGTGACAATCAATTGAGCTACTTAGAAAAATATGGAGCTCCTAACTCAAGGATGCTTAGGATGCCTATTTTTTTCGATTCAGATACTATAAAGGGAATAGCAAGCAGCCCAGGTGATTATTTTGTTATGGCAGGCCAAAATATTACTGCTAAGGGTTGGCATATTATTCCCCATATCATTAAACAAAGTAAGAATATTAAATATAAGTTAATAAT
>MDSY01071222.1_pt1 | contig 15331 bp, 11 predicted proteins | sample 811131 | NCBI WGS metagenome assembly MDSY01 (sample SAMN05326643, study PRJNA326480) | marine metagenome | isolation source: seawater | place: Atlantic Ocean: South West | collected 2010 | reverse complement strand
TCTGTTCGAATAGAAAGCGATGGCCGCTTTCTCAAAATTGGATTTTTTTGCTCGCTTTCTTTTTTTATGTTATCAGTTTTATCATTCGAGAAGAGAGCATCAGCACTTATATCAAAACTTTCATCAATTTTCTTATCAGGGGTCTCTTCTTTATTTCCAATAAAAATTTCAAAATTTTCTAGAGCCTCTTCAGGGTTAGCTCCTATTTCCACCGCATATGCTCTAAGAAATAGGCGAACATATGTATATGGTAATTGATCGAATTTCCCTTTTTCAATAGCCTGTAGTGCAGAAAGGCTAATTTTAGTTCTTTTATGTATTTTTTCGAGCTCAATTCCTTTTTCTTCACGAATTAATTTGAGCTCATTATAAAATTTGGCCATTTAATCTTTGTTCTATCTAATTTTTTATTATTGTAAGGTTAAATATAATTTATTTTTTATTATTTTCTATTAGCAAGAATTACTAGCCTTTTAAATAGCCCTGATAGAGGTAGACCCATTACATTGTAATAACATCCATTTATACTACTAACTTGGCTTGAGAACCAATCTTGTATTCCGTAACTACCCGCCTTATCAAAGGGTTTATATTTTTTAATATAATATGATATTAAATCATCTGATAAGATATTTAGTGTTACATCCGTCATACAATAAAATGATTCATTTATTTTTTTATCATATTTTTGAATTGATACTCCAGAAAAAACTTTATGAGTTTTACCTGATAGCATCTTTAGCATTTCATGGCTTTCCGTTTTATCTTTTGGCTTTCCTAATATTTTATTGTTTAAGACTACGATTGTGTCTGCTCCAATAATATAATTATTTTTATAAGATAAAGATACTTTATTAGCTTTTTTTTCTGCACAAAGCTTTACATATCTTGATGGTTCAAGCTTTGCATCAAAATTTTCATCAATATTGCTGGGTACAATTTCAAAATTTAAATTGATTTTATTTAATATTTGCTCTCTTCTTGGGGACTTAGAGGCTAGAATAATTTTGCCAAGATTATTAAGTAAATTCATCTGATAATTGCAAGCCTTCCTATGTGGTTAATTTTTGTAATACTGTTTTGCGCTTTTACCTGATACAAATAGACCCCATTAGATAATAGATGACCAAAATCATCTCTACCATCCCAATCAATAATTCCAAAACCTTGACTGAAAAAACTTGATGGAAACGATTTAACTTTTAGACCCCCTAAGGTGTAAACATCGATTTTTACTTCACCATCTTGCGTTAATTCAAATGAAAACTGGGTATTTTCATAAAATGGGTTAGGGTAGTTAAGTACGTTTTTTAGTTCAAATTTATCTAATCCAACAATTGTTAGGTTTATTTGGACTTCACTTGGATTGTTGGCATTGTCCCATGCTTGAACTGAAAAACTTATCTCATCAAAATCTGGCTCCGGGGTATAGCTGGAGCTACCCATCGTCAAGCTATTTATATCATAAATAAATTTATCATTTAGAAATAGCTCCTTATCTAACAACTCATCATAAAGTATAAGCTCATGACCTTTTTCTCCAGTAATATTTATTCCACTAGGATCAGATATTCTAATTTTTAATTCACTATCTCTATCAATATGATCTCCGCTTCTCAATAGACGGCCAGATTTTGTTTCAAAGGTAATAATTGGACCTTCTACATCAGATGATGGGCTTCCCGGAGTCAATAAAATATTTGAAACTGCACCAATTGCCTCTTGACCATTAGGATCAAATATATGAAACCTTATATTAGCGAAATCTTTTGAATATGAAATATCTTTAGGAACGCGAAACTTGGGTTGTATAATTCCATCTGAAAAAGTAAATGATCCTTTAAATAAATTAGCGCCACTTCGTTGAAATGAAATACTTTCTTGTTTTGAGCCATAGAAAAAATTTACAGACACTTCTTTTTGAGCATCTTGAAGCGCTAAACTTCCAGATCCATTTCTTAGATCTGATGAAATATTTAACGTTCCGATTTCAAGAGTAGAAATTGTATCTGGATTAACATATGCATCTGAGATAATATTACCTGGAAGCGGTATCATCATTGCTGGATCTCCAAATAAGTGAAAGAGCTCCCCATCCGAGCCTCCCGTTTTTACAGATTGAAGTACTGATCCAATTGTTTTTGAAGTGATATTATTATTTTTAAATATTTCATTAAAAAGCCTATTTAAAAATTGAATATTGCTTGTAACGCTAATCCCTCTAGATGTGCTAATAACTGCTGAAGCAGCATCTAAAGGAGTTCTGATTAGTTCTTCAGCAAATGATTCTTCATTAATATTATCAAAATGACCCCAGTTACATGTTCCAGCTATCCAAAGTGGAAGTTTCATTTTAGTATTCATTAACTCAATATCATTCCTTTGCTCGTTAAGGATGAGCAATTTTTCTTGAGCCCATTGAGTTGAGTTTCCATGTCCAATATAGTTTATAATTGAAGTCCCTGAATTAACTATATCTAATAATTCTTGGGTAGCTAATGGCTTTGTAACGCCAAGTGGAGTGCCATCATTTACCTCTTTAAAATCAACGAGATATAATTTTTTTATTTCCATAAAATCAGGAATCAATTTTGATAATTTTTCAGAATTAAAAGTATGACTCTTGCCTATTGCAAGTTCAAAACTTTCTTTTTCTGGTCTTGATGGGTCATCTGCCACTAGGGTAATTTTTTGCCTCCAAGATTCGCTATTAATCTTATTTTCAAATTCTATTATTTTATTACTAAAATTTTTGACTTCATCCTCTGTTCTTGCTGGAAATCTTCCTGAGGCCATTTCGGGTATTGTGCCATTAAAGGCTACTAAGCGATCATCGGTGGCATGCGTATTAAGCGTACCAATTTGAATTGTTGGAATAACCATTTTTGAAAACCCTGAAATATTTCTATAATCATAGTCTGCGTCTCCCATAAACAATACTGTTGAGGGTGAAGAATTCCAATTGTTTTGAGCCCAATTTAAAAAATATCTAATTGCAATTGGATCTTTGTTACCTCCAGAAAATTCATCATAAATATTTTCTAGTGAACTATAAAATGTGTTTGGTCGATGATTGATTAGACTGTTTGATGCCGTTCGGAATGATTCAGGGCCAATTATGATGTGTTTTGCGTTATTATTTACTGAACGCAATACATTCCACTTTTTCTCACCAATCATAATTAAATCATCTACCTTGATGATATCCTCTGTGCTAAAAATATAAAATCTTTGAAGAGTATCTTGAGGAATGGAGACTCTAAAATAAGAATTATCTAAAGTTATAATGGGTCTATTTTCTGGATTTATTGCATTTGAGATATTCCAAGCAATTATATTTTTTCCATCAATCTTATAAGTGATATCGGTTGATTGAATAGAAGAAAAAAACTCAAAAGGACTTTCGTATATAAGCTTTCTTTGATAAGCTATATCCAAGAAATCAAAAAACGGTTCTGAGTTAGGATTTTCAGATTCATTCGTTAATTTAAATCCATTTAAGCCGTGCCTTAACAACCCTGCTTCAATATCGAAGCTTCCAGATTTTAATCCAATATTTGGCCAATTAAGTTTTGATAGATTTATGTTATTTATTTGAAGAGAAATATTATGGTCAGTATTCTTATAGCGCGTTTCAGATGTTTCGTTTCCAATCATTCCAAAAACCCCCGCTGCCTTAGCTGAAAGCAGTGGATGTGATAAATCTATAGATTGAACTATAGAAGCGCTGGGCTTGATTGACTGATCCCCCCAAGCCAGCCCTGATTCTTGAGGATTTATATTATCAATTTCATAATGGTAGTACGTTAAGCCAAAATTTGCTTCTAATGGCCCATCATTAACAATATTCCCAGTCTTTACTCTTTTTCCCCGAATCGATGAATCATGAGGGATTAATAGCCAATATAGGCTTTCATTAAAATATAGATTTTGGTGCCATTCGACCTTATTAAGATTAACATCATATCCACTAGGGCCTTTTGCATAGAAAAAAAGAAAGTCACTATCAGACAAGTTTCCATCAGATTCTCCATAAATTGTAATTGGAATTTCTACCATATTTGACGGCACTTTACTTTCACTTACCAATCTTTGAGATAGATCATAAGTTTTATCTCGCCCATATGCTGATCCTGTAAATATCATAATACTTCTAGGGTCTAGGTTTGATGTAGTTCCAATAGTTGAATTAATTAATTTTCCATCAATCCTATATACATTATCATTTTTGATTTTAAAATTAATCCACATGCCATCAGGCAAATTTGATTTTTCAATACGATTTTTTGTTGTTGGCTTTATCCACTTTTTAGCAATATTCCAATTAACAACTTTTGGAGCAAGTAGTGATTGATGAATTTCATCTATTCCTTTTTCTTGAGAAATTGTGCTTTCAAATGCAATTCTTAATAGTATATCCGTGAAGTAGGTTTTTGGATTAGCTGCTGGTGAGATTTGAAGCGTTCCAGTAAAGAGGTCATTGACTTTTTGGTTATGTATCCAAACTGCACCTGGAGAAGTTTTATTGACTTGAAACGAATGCGATTTTTCAGCAGATCTTTCAATTTCAATTGTAGGTAAATTTGGAGTTGGAAGACCAATTAATAAATTAAAAGGTCTTACGTCATCCTCAGAAAGAGGTTCAGTTATTATTTTTATGACCAGTTCATCTTCAGATGAACTTATGATTTCATACCCAGATTGAGAATAGAGTATTTGAAATGCAATAAAAAATAATATTATGCTTATTTGTCTCATTTAAATAAAAATTAGTTATTTAAGGCGCTATAAATTTGGAAAGTTTTTTTGATTTTTTTTATAAAATTATAATTAAATCATTCTTATGAAATTGAATACAAGTTCTGATGGGTGTAATTTCAATGAACCATTTCACAATTTTTTTTCAGTTTTATAATTAAGATAAGATTAAGGTAGTTTTACATGTTCGATCTCAAAATGATCAATAAATACTACGAAAGGATGAACGATAGTGTTCAGGCTGCCAAAAAAAAGCTTGGTCGTCCATTAACCTTATCTGAAAAGATTTTATATAGTCATCTATCTTTAGATTTACCTAGTCATAATTATCAGCGCGGGAAATCATATGTAGACTTTATTCCCGATAGGGTGGCAATGCAAGATGCTACAGCTCAAATGGCTCTTTTACAATTCATGATGGCAGGCAAAGATAAAGTAGCAGTTCCTTCTACAGTTCATTGCGACCACCTTATTCAAGCTAAGACCGATGCCCAGGTTGATTTAAATAATGCATTAGACAATAATAATGAGGTTTATAGATTTCTTGAATCTGTTTCCAGTAAATACGGAATAGGTTTTTGGAAACCTGGGGCAGGGATCATTCATCAGGTAGTTTTGGAAAACTATGCATTTCCAGGAGGGATGATGATTGGGACGGATAGCCATACTGTAAATGCCGGGGGCTTGGGAATGATTGCAATTGGTGTTGGTGGGGCTGATGCGGTAGATGTTATGGCGGGAATGCCATGGGAATTAAAACTACCAAAACTTATCGGAGTAAAGCTTTCAGGAAGAATGTCCAACTGGACTTCTGCAAAAGATGTAATTTTAAAATTAGCTGGAATCCTAACAGTAAAAGGTGGAACTGGTTCGATAGTTGAATATTTTGGAGAAGGAACTAAAACATTATCCTGCACAGGAAAAGGTACTATTTGTAACATGGGAGCTGAAATTGGAGCGACTACATCCATTTTCAGTTATGATGAAAAAATGGAAAAATTTCTTATTGCAACTGGAAGGTCAGAGCTCGCACTATCTGCAAATCAAATTAGCGATAACCTGATGCCTGATGATGAGGTGCTCGAAAATCCAAAAGATTATTATGACCAAGTAATTGAAATTAACCTTTCAGACCTTGAGCCTCATCTTAATGGACCATTTACCCCAGATAGGTCAACGCCAATTTCAAAGATGCGAGATATGGCCAAAAAGAATGATTGGCCTGTTGATGTAAAGGTAGGTTTAATAGGATCTTGTACAAATTCATCCTATGAAGATATTTCACGTTCAGCATCGATTGCAAAACAGGCCAATAATTTAGGTCTTAGAACTAAGGCTGAATTTACGATTACACCTGGATCTGAACAGGTAAGACAGACGATTGAACGAGATGGTTTTATTAAAGAGTTTAATACGCTTGGAGCAAAAGTTTTTGCAAATGCTTGCGGACCTTGCATAGGGCAATGGTCAAGAGATGGCGCAGAAAAAGAAGAAAAAAATACAATTGTTCATTCGTTTAATAGGAATTTTGCAAAAAGAGCAGATGGGAATCCAAACACCCATGCTTTTGTTGGTTCTCCGGAACTTGTCACAGCAATTGCTATATCTGGAGATTTAGCCTTTAATCCGCTAACAGACAATCTAATAAATGAAAGTGGAGAAAAATTATTCCTAGAGCCGCCAAAAGGTCATGAGCTACCAGAAGATGGGTTTACAGTTGATGATCTAGGCTATCAAAAGCCCGCAAAAAACGCTAATAGGGCAAAAGTAATTATTGATCCTAATTCAGATAGATTACAATTATTAAAACCTTTCATGCCTTGGGGAAAAAAGAATATTGACAATGTAAGATTATTAATTAAAACCAAAGGTAAATGTACCACTGACCATATTTCAATGGCAGGTCCTTGGTTAAAATTTAGAGGGCATCTAGATAATATTTCAAATAATATGCTTACAGGGGCAGTTAATTGTTTCAATGAAAAAGTAAATTCAGTAAAAAACCAGCTAAATGGAAAGTATGATTCGGTACCTACTGTTCAGCGTGATTATAAATTTAATAATATCCCAACAATTGTTATCGGAGATGAGAATTATGGGGAAGGCTCATCTCGAGAACATGCGGCAATGGAACCACGCTTCCTAGGTGTGATGGCAGTTTTAGTTCGATCGTTTGCTAGAATACACGAAACAAATCTCAAAAAACAGGGAATGCTTGCACTGACGTTTAAGGATAAAAGTGACTATGACCTTATCCAAGAAGATGACATTTTTAATTTTATTGATTTAGATCAATTTAAAGAAGACAAGCCCATAACAATTTTATTAACACATAAAGATAAAACAACTGATCAGATATTATGTAATCATTCCTATAATCAATCCCAGATAGAATGGTTTGTGGCTGGCTCTGCGCTTAATTTGATACGCTCAAAACAGTCCAAATAATAATTTCATGAAAGTACTTATAACTGACCCAATTTCTGAATTAGGTATTTCTATACTTGAAGATGCAAATTTTGAGGTTATTCAACTATATGATGCTTCAGATACTGATAAGATAAAAGCATGCGAAGATGTTGATGGGTGGATTATTAGGAGCGGAACATCAATTGATAAAAATTCTATCTATAGCGCAAAAAAACTACGCGTTATTGGACGTGCAGGCGTAGGAGTAGATAATATCGATATTAACTCAGCAACACGTAATGGAATTGTCGTAATGAATACGCCAGATGTAAATACTATTTCTGCAGCTGAGCACACTGTAGCCATGATGCTTGCTTTGTCACGAAATATTTCTATTGGAGATTTTGAGCTAAAACAAAATAAATGGAATCGACATCTACTCATTGGTTCTGAATTAAGAAATAAAACTTTAGGAATTGTAGGACTAGGAAAGATAGGTAGAGAAATAATGGTTCGATGTCTATCATTTGGAATGAAAATAATAGGATACGATCCTTTTGTAAATCAGAAAATGTTTAATAGTGAAGAAATTGAAATTGTAGAATTAGATGATTTAACAAAAAATTCTGATTTTATTACAATTCATGTTCCGCTAAACGATGATACTAGAGATCTATTTAATTACAATCGCCTTAAAGCAATGAAAAAAACCGCCAGAATAATTAATGTTTCCAGAGGGGGTATAATTAATGAATCAGATTTAGCAAAATCACTTATTGATAAAGAGATTACAGGAGCAGCAATAGATGTTTATACTAAAGAGCCTATAGAGAAAGACAATCCACTTATCGATGCGCCAAATATACTTTTAACACCCCATTTGGGAGCATCAACAAAAGAAGCAAAAGAGGGTGTTAGTGTTTCTATATGTGAACAGCTCAGAGATTACTTACTTGAAGAAAAGTTGGCTAATGCAATAAATATGCCGATTTCAGATATATCAATCATCAAAGAGATTCAGTCTAGTCTTGACCTTGCAGAAACAATGGGTAGGCTCCAAGATCAACTAAACCCAGGATCTATTAAAAAAATTCAAGTAGAATGCTCGGGGTCATTAGAAGACACGAAACCTATAGCCCTAGCTTTTCTAAAAGGTTTGCTTTCTAGGAGAATTCCAGAAAGAATCAATTATATAAATTCCGAAGCGCTTGCTATTGAATTGGGTATAAAAATTGAGCATAGCTATACAAATGATAGTGGCTCGTACACTAATTTGATTAGAACTAGAGTTTCTGGAAGTACCGATCCTACGCGGATCGCAGGATCAATATTTGGGCAAGATAAGCCAAGGTTAGTCAATATACTTGGTTTTGATATTGATGTTATGCCTTATGGGTATATGTTATTTGCAAAGAATAAGGATGTTCCAGGCGTAATTGGGAAAGTTGGAACAATTCTTGGGAAGCATAATGTAAATATTGGAGGATTTATTCTTAGCAGAGCTGAAGAAGGCCAAGCTTTTTCCGTAGTTAGGGTTGATAGTATGATTTCAAAAAAAATACTAAGCGAACTAACAAAAATACCAGAAATTATATCATTAAGACAGCTTAATTGTGACACATAACGTATCTCATAAAAAAGTAAGGATTGCGGGTGGAGGGATTGCAGGTTTGTCAGCCGCAATGTTCCTTCAGAGTAATAATATTTCAACCGTAATATATGAAAAGGGATCAAAAATAGGTGAAAGTCGTCATGGCGATTACGAGGGTTTAGAAAATTGGATATTTAATGATGATATTCATTCCTCTTTCAAAAATATTGGTTTTGAATTCAATAAAATACAATCTAGCCCAATTAATAGTTTTTTTGTTCACACTCCAAGCGAAAAACCATTGCGCATTCAAAGTAAAGCCCCCTTTTTTTATTTAGTTAGTCGTGGTGATAATTTCAATGATTTAGATCATCAATTGTTTCTGCAGTGCAAAAAGGCTGGCGTTGAATTTAATTTTGGAGAAATGGCTCCAAGTTCTTGTGATATAATAGCAACTGGGACGAGGAGGGCTTCAGCCTATATTCAAGGAATCAATTTTAATACCAAATTAAAAAATCAGGTTCATTTATTATTAGGAAAAAAGTTTGCACCAAAAGGCTATGCTTATCTTATTATTCAAAATGGTAGAGGTACAATCGCAACAGCATATAAAAAAGTGAAGAATTCTGAAGAAAAATACCTTGAGAATTGTATTAAATATTTTAAATCAATGAATATTAATTTTTTCGAACGAAAAGATTTCAGTAGCAGGGGTAGCTTTTCAATCCCTATTAAAGCATTAAATTCACCAATTACTATTGGCGAGGCTGGCGGTTTTCAAGATTATCTATTTGGTTTTGGAATGAGAATGTCTATGATGTCTGGTATGGTTGCTGCATTGAAAATCAAGGGTGAGAAATCAAATGCAAAAAGTCTATATCGAAGAATAAATAAAAAAAGAAAACTATCTTTTATAAATCGAATCCTTTATGAGCGCTTAAATGATAAGCAGATGTATTTTTTTGCTAAAAAGTTTTCGATTTCAAATGAACCACTATTAATCCTAAAAAATTCATATAAATGGAGCTTAAAAACAATATTTAGATGGATAAATTACAGAACGAGATATGAAGTACATCATACTTAGAAGCATTCAGATTCTTTCAATGTTCATAGTTTTATCTGGGTTAGTCAAAGGAATCAATGATAAAAATGTTTCTTTAGAAATTAATGCCCTAATTATTGGATCTAGCTTATTTTATATAGCAAATATGTTGCTGAAGAGAAATTAATAATAGAAATTATACATTATAAAAAGAGCTAATTATGTCAAAAATATGGGATGATTTAAAATCAAATATGAAAGACTGGAGTAATGCTGCAGTTGAAAAAGCAGAAGAAGTGAGTAAAGTTGCTGTTGCCAAGACTGAAGAATTAACAAAGATAAGTAAAATTAAGCTGGTGGTTCACCAGCTCCAACGCGATAAGAATAAAGAAATATCGGCCCTAGGAAAATTAGTATACAACCATTCCAAAGAAGCAAATATGTCTAATTTTACCGGCAATGCTGAGTTTTTCTCACATGTGGAGAAGATTGATAGTTTAAATATGCAAATAATTGAAAAAGAAAATGAAATTAAAGAGATTAAGACTGAAGCAAAGCAAGAGCTTGAAGTATCAGAGTTGCCATCAGAGTCAATTAGTGAAAAATTGGAACAAGATGACAGCTCTAAAGAAGAATCAGACAAGACTGATAATGAATAATTTAATTTTTTGAGTATTTAGTCTATATTCGTAATTTATTCCTTGAATTGTAATTAAGAAAAAATGTTTCAATCAAAAAAGAATACTAACAAATACCATAACTATATAATTGTATCTGAAAAAGATACTGGTGTGCGCAATTATCATTTTTCTCGAAAATTTGCATTAATTGTTATTGGTATTTCAGTATTATCTATCTCAACGATTCTATTCTTTACAGCTAATGCCCTCACTGGCATATTATATAAAACTAAAATGAATAACTTAAGATCAAGTTATGAGCATTTATCTGAAACCCTTGTATCATTACAGTCTCAATTAGATAATGTATCTGGTGAAGTAGGGTCTATAGAGAAAAAAGATGAGGCTATTAGAACATATGCTGGTTTGCCGCAAATTGATAAAGATGTCAGAAGGTTGGGAGTTGGTGGAACTGATTTTAAAACAAACACAATAGATGACATTCCAAGTGACATCACTAGCAGAATTACTGAGATTGAAATGAACGTGAATGCACTCTCAAGAAAAGTTAAGCTTGAATTAAATAGCTACAATAATTTATATGAAGTTGTTCGCAACCATTCTGATAATTTGAAATATGTACCTTCAATACGGCCTGTTCAAACAGGTTACCTTGGTTCGGGATTTGGCTACAGAGAAGATCCATTCAATGGAAATACTAGGTTTCACTATGGTCAAGATATTGCGGTCAATAGCGGTACAAAGGTATACGCACCAGCTGATGGTAAAATAAGATATGCTGGAAATCAAGGAGGCTATGGAAAGGTGGTCAAAATTGACCATTCAAACGGATATAGAACTTTGTTTGCACACCTTTCAAAGATTAATGTCAAATCCGGGACAAAAGTCAACAGAGGTGATTTAATCGCATTTAGCGGAAATACTGGTAGAGCAGTTGGTCCTCACCTACACTATGAAGTTCATCACTATGGAGCTCCTCAGAATCCTTTGGATTATTTTTTCTCAGGCTACTTGAAGTAAGCCTTTTTCCTCTAGTTTTCTTTTCATAATTTTCACCTAATCTATGCAGAAATCATATTTTATAGAAACCTATGGATGCCAAATGAATGTGGCGGATTCTGAATTAGTATCTACGATGCTGCTTGATGCAGGTTATACTGAAACAAAAAATATTAATAATGCTGATGCTATTTTTGTTAATACCTGTGCGATTAGGGAGCATGCTGAGGATAAAGTGCATTCTAGGTTAGGGTATTATCATAAGATAAAAAATGAAAAGCCTTCAACAATTATTGGAGTTTTAGGGTGCATGGCTCAAAACTTGAAAGAAAATATATTGGAGTCAAAGCCATACGTAGACATAGTGCTTGGACCGGATTCCTATAGAAAATTACCTGAAATGCTCTACCATAGAAGCAATAAAAACAATACCCATATTGTGGACACTAAATTATCTAGATACGAAGTTTATGATAACCTTTTCCCGAGCAGGAATGAAGGGGTTAATGCATGGGTTTCAATCATGAGAGGTTGTGATAAGTTTTGTACATTTTGTATTGTTCCATTTACTAGAGGAAGAGAAAGATCTAGGAGCATTCAAGGTATCATTGAAGAAGTTATGTTGGCTGTAAATAATGGATTTTCTGAAATTACTCTTCTTGGACAAAATGTTAATTCATATAATTATGAAGGTCAAAAATTTCATAAACTGCTTGAATCTGTAGCAAGCTTAGATGGCGTAAAGAGAATAAGATATACATCTCCACATCCAAAGGATATGACACTTGATGTATTAGATGTTATGAAAAATTATGATAATATTTGCAACTATGTTCATTTGCCTCTACAGGCTGGTAACAATCAAGTATTAAGAAGAATGAATAGAACCTATACTAAGGAGGAGTTTATTAAACTTTCTCATTTTATTCGAAACAAACTTCCAAATGTTGGTCTCTCAACAGATATAATTGTTGGTTTTCCAGGAGAGAATCAAATTAAATTTAATGAAACACTTGAAGTTATGAACGAGGTAATGTTTGACTCGGCGTTCACCTTTAAATATTCATCAAGACCTGGAACAAAAGCAGCGGAATTTGAAGATCATGTGCCTGAAGATGAAAAACAATCGAGACTTGAAAAGGTAATTAACTTGCAACGCGAGCATACAGTAATAAGAAATAAAAAGTATATTGGGAACACCGAGAAGGTTTTAATTGAAAAAGAAAGTAAAAGATCATCAGAGCAGTGGGCGGGAAGAACTGATTCAAATAAATGGGTTATTTTTAATAAGACAAATGAAAAAATTGGAGATATAGTACCCGTCAAAATTAAATCTGCTCTTGGCATAACTCTTCAAGGTAAAACTGAAAAAATTCAAGAATTGGAGACTGTAATATGAAATTAGTAAAAATATTTTCCGCACTAGTGCTCGTTATAATAATACTTTATTTTCTTTTGCAAAATACAAACCCCGTTGATGTAGATTTAGTATTTTACCAGAAGGAAGCTATACCTGTCTCCGTTGTGATGCTTGGCGCTTTAGGTGTTGGGATGATGATTGGTTATGGTGTGGCTCTAATGATGATACTTTCGGGTAAGTCTGAAATAAGATCTCTGAAGAATAAAAATCGTAATTTGTCTGATGAATTAAATGAATTGCGCAATGCATCGATTGATGAAGATATTTATGATTCTGAAAGTGGAGATGGCTAATATTGAATTCCTATTTCCTCTTAATTGCAATTATATTTACCATTGTTCTATTAACTGTAATTGCGATCTATTTTTTTCGACCAAAGCAAATTCAGTCAACCGAATCAATCTATACAAAAGCTCTTAATGCAATAATTCAAAGCGATACCAAAGTTGCGCTTAAACATCTTAGGGATGTTGTTAAGCAAGATACAAATCATATTGATGCATATTTGCAAATTGGAAATATTCTTAGAGAGGAAGGGAATATAGAAGGAGCAATAAAGATCCATCGATCTTTAACGATGCGACCAAATTTATCCAAAGATATTGTTAGGCAAATTCATAAATCTTTAGCTTTAGACTATTACAAGTCAGGTAATTTAAATCGAGCAAAAGAAGAAGCTGAGATTGTACTTAAATCACACAAAAAGAATTTATGGGCAAATGAATTTCTATTAGAAATATATGAAACTCAAAGCGAGTGGAAAGAAGCTGCGCAATTTTCAAAATCAGTTCAAAGGATCAAGGCATCAAAAGACCCTGATCGGCTATCAAGGTTCTTAGTCTTTCAGTCTATGGATAAACAAAAAAATGATCAGTCTGATGAGGCAATTTCATTGCTAAAGAGAGCTATAAAAACATCGCCAGAATTTGGCTTACCCTATTTAAAATTGGGAGATATATATGCTTCTAATAATCAATTTAGCCAAGCTATAAAAAATTGGGAAAAATTTATTGATCTAAATCCAAATAATGGAGAAAAGGTACTATCAAAAATTGAATCTGCCTATTTTGATTTAGGACAATTTGATGAGGTAGAAAAATTTTATAATAGAATTATAGATAAAAATCCTTCTAATCTTGTAGCTTTAGTTAATTTAGCCAATGTCCTTCAGCAAAAGGGTGAATTTAATGAATCGATGAACTTAATTGATGAAGCTCTGATTAATAATGAAAATTCTATTTTTATACATTTAATGAAATTAAAACTTTCTTTAAAAGAATCAGAAAATCATCATCTTTCAAACAGTATCGATAAGATATTTGATCTATTGCAGGATGATAGAAATTAATAATGAAGAAATTTTTTATTTATATATTTATCAATTTTGCATTGATTAGCGCTCAAAATATAAATTTATATTTAACGTTAATTCAAAAAGGTAGATATGAAGAGGTTAGAGAAAACCTACCAGATTTATTATCTAGATATCCGGATGAACCGGGAGTTTATTTTGTTCAGGCTCTAATAAATAAAGATGGTGATTCATCATTATCTCAATATCAGAAATTAATTGATAATTATCCAGATTCTGATTTTGCCTCACTATCATCTATGAAAATTGGAGAGTATTTATTTGCAAGAGGCCTATACTCTCAGGCAAGCACTCAATTAAAGAGAGCAATATTAGATTATCCTAAAGCAGACCATCATCAGCGCGCAATGGACCTAATGGTGAATTCCTACATTGCTACTGGAGAGCAAGATTCAGCGAAGCTTTCTCTGCAATTAATATATCAACTATACCCAAGTTTGAATTATAAGAAATACGGTTTATTAGATATATCTGGTAATAATCGAGACCCTAAACTAGTCCGGTTAGATCGAAATACAATCAGCGAGAGAATTAAAATTGTTAAAGCCAAAAGAACAAAATCAAATTCTAGAAAAAAAACCACAAAACCTTGGGTCATACAAGTTGGAGCCTTTGGAAAGTATAATAATGCAAATCGTTTAAAAAAGCAGCTTCAGAATAGCGGCTTTCCTACTGAAGTTCATAAAATTAATTCTAATGGGAAAAGGCTACATGCGGTACGGATAGTTCGATATCAATCTAGAAATGAAGCTGAAAAAATTGGTAGAAGTGTTAAATCTAAATTTGGATTAGATTTCCGTGTTATAAATAGTCCGAAATAGGAATTTTTATACATATGGGAATGATTAGGTGGCTGGTGCCCCTCGCGGTCTTCAACACCGTTGTCCTTCTGATAAAGCAGGAGCTGGGTTCAATTCCCAGGCGTTCCCGCAAGATTTAATTAATTTTTGAAAAGGAATAGAATGAATAAAAAACACAAATTAGTTTCTAAGAAGCATAGAAAAAATAAAGAAAGATTAAGGGAGTTAAAAAAAGCATCATTAGCCAAAAGTAGCTCTGGAAAAGACCCTGCTCTAGTGGAAACTAAGAAACCTGC
>MDSY01012910.1_pt1 | contig 15332 bp, 9 predicted proteins | sample 811131 | NCBI WGS metagenome assembly MDSY01 (sample SAMN05326643, study PRJNA326480) | marine metagenome | isolation source: seawater | place: Atlantic Ocean: South West | collected 2010 | reverse complement strand
GTATAAGAATCTCCCTGACTAGAAATCACATCCTGAGAAAATAAATTAGTTGTAAATAATATAATAAAAGCAAATAATGCTGTTATTTTAAGCATAAATAATTTTAAGTAAAAAATACAAAATAAAATATATAAAAAAAAAAATTGGTAAATGTTAAACAAAAATTGGTAAATGTTAAACAAAAAAAACTCTTTTTTCACTAAACTATCTTATAAATTTAATATTTTACTTTTCTACTAAAAAATACCCAAATGAATAAATCTTGTGTATTTTATACTTGTTAAAATTCTTTTTGTGCCTGCAAAAATTTTTTCACCAACATTTAATGCTGCGAACGCTTGGCTAAACTGCGTTTTAATGCAGTTTAGGTTTTGTTAGCGGGCGTTATTTTTAATGATTTTGTTTGTAACAACTTCACCACTTTTCAACTGAATAGATAGAACATAGAGACCAGAACAGAGTGATAAAAGTCCTATTCTGCCATCATAAATTGAAACTTTTATTTCTTTTCCAGTCATATCAAAAAGCTTAATTACCTCAATATATTCTACAGATTGCAAAGTAATGAAGTCGGATGTTGGATTAGTATAAATGCTAATTTCATTTTCTAAAGATATTATAGAACCAGTTGAGAGTGTGCCGATTTCAAAGGTGGTATCAGTATTTGCAATAATTGTATCAAAACTTCCAGCACATGATGTCCCTTGATGGTATTCTATATTAACTATGTAATTGCCTATTGGTAAAACACCTAAGGAGAACGTATCAACGGAGTTACATAAAGTAGAGCCTCCAAATCCATAATATTCAGGATAAATGTTAATCACAGTACCCGACTGAATTATATCTTCATTTACAAGGCCAACAGCACAATTACCATAGTAAGAAAAGTCAGATATAACGAATACTGTATCCGTTGCTGTTGGATTACTCGGCTGGATTGTGATGTTATTTACACCTTGCCCAAATGTTAATTAATTACCTACGCAAGCAATGATAAATAATAGTAAAATTGAATTTCTCATATTCTTGTTTTCATGAACGCTAACGAGGGAATAAACGTATTACATATATCTCACTTATGTTAAACATATTTAAAATAAATAGAAGAGTAATATAAAAAAATAATCTTGTAAGTCAATGGACACTATTAAATTTTAAGGATTTCAATATCTTAAATTATTTAAGACTTTATCAACATTTTATTTTTCCTAAAGTTTTTTAATAAATATAATTTCTAAAGAAATAAAAATTAATATTGAAATAATATTTAAGTTAAAAAGATAAATGAGTAAAATTATTTTAAAATTATGGGTGTTTTTGTTGGCCATAATATGGTCCAATAGTTTTTTTTCTAATGATTCTACGACAATTCATTCCGCCGTTATATTAAAAAACTCAAAAAATATAATACCATTAAAAAAACTTGATACTTTAAAAATTGCAACTTTAAATCTGTCCTCTAATAGCTTAAATAGTTTTGAGGCGTCTTGTGACAACTATACTAACATTAACCATTTTCATTTTAACACTTTTTCATCCAAAAGAATGATTAGAGCAATGGAAAAAGAACTAAAAGGTTTTAATCTAATTATTGTAAACACAGACACCATTCACTTTGAAATTGCCAATTTAATCCATGAATTAAGTTCAAAAAATAAAATAATTCTAAACTATGTTCACGGAAAAAAACTCTTTTTTGAAGATCTTATCATCAATAGCTGTCAAGCAGTATTATACAACCCTAACTCAAAACCAAAAAATCTTAAACATGCTAGCCAAATTATTTTTGGTGGTCTTCCCTGTAGTAATTCTTTAGTAAATGATTTATGTAAAAATTTTCAATCTGGGGATGGACTATCCACTAATAAAACTAGACTTTCGTATTTGAACCCCGAAGAAATAGATATAAAAGATAGTATACTTTATAAAATTGATTCCATAGTGAATAATGGCATAAATAAACATGCAATGCCTGGATGTCAAATATTAGCTGCAAAAGATGGAAATGTCTTCTTTAACAAATCCTACGGAAATCACACCTACGACAGTAGTTCAAAAAAAGTAGAAAATTCTGATATTTATGATTTGGCTTCCATTACAAAAATTGCAAGTTCTGCATTAATATTAATGCAACTAGAATCAAAAAACAGATTTAGCGTTGATTCTAACCTAGGATATTATTTGCCAGAAATATTAGACTCATCAGACTATAAAAATTTAGTTATAAAGGATATTTTAACTCATCAAGCTGGTTTGGCTTCTTGGATACCTTTTTATGTTAAAACTTTAAATGACGGAATGCCATCTTATGAGCTATACAGTAAACTTCCCTCCAACATACATCAAAGCTTAGTTGCAAAAAACTTATACATGCTGAGCTCCTATAGAGATACTATTTTCGAAAGAATACTTTCTACAGAAGTTGATGAAAATAAAAAATATAAATACAGTGACGTAGGATATTACTTCATCAACGAAATAATTAAAAAAATCACATTTAACAGTCAAGACTTAATTGCAGAAAACATTTACAATAAAATTGGACTTCAAAATATTGGTTATAACCCACTTAATAAATGGGATTTAACTAGAATAACACCAACTGAAAATGATACATTTTTTAGACATCAACTAATTCATGGATATGTGCATGACCAAGGAGCTGCACTTTTAGGTGGAGTTGGTGGACATGCAGGTCTTTTTTCTAATGCAAATGATCTTGCTGTAATAATGCAGATGTATTTAAACAAAGGCACTTACGGAGGTGATACTATTATTAACTCTGAAATTATTGAAAAATATACTTCATCTCCTTATTATAATTCTAATAAAAACAGAAGAGGTATTGCATTTGACAAACCAGTAAGAGATGGAGTTGGTGGACCAACATGTTTTGAATGTACATCCTTTAAAAGCTTTGGGCATTCTGGATTCACAGGTAACTTAACATGGGCAGATCCTGAAAGTGGAATTCTTTATGTTTTTCTATCCAATAGAGTTTATCCAGATGCTGAAAATCACAAATTAATAAGCATGAATATAAGAACAGAAGTAATGAATGTAATTAGCAATGCTTGTAACTACTCTACGAGTCCAATAATTGTTTCGCCAAAGGACCCTGATTGAATAACAAATCAAAAACACTTAGATTATAAATAAATTCTTGACTTTCCTGAAACACCTGACTGTACTTCATTTTTTTTACTGTTTTTGTTGGTTTTGAACTAGGATGAATTATGTCTCTAAAATCATTAATTGTCCCTTTATTTTCTATATAAGAATTAGAGAATGAAATTTCAGTATTAATATCTAAACATCTTAAAAGAACTAAATTAATTTTCTGGTTAAAATCCAATAGATATTCTATTTTTTTTTCAAAATAGAGTGGTTTAAATTCGTCTTCATAAAACTCAAAATAAGGGGAGGATCTGTAAGAACTTTCCAAAGATTTCCAATGAATTTTTCTCCAATTTTGATGGTTGTCAATTTTCACATCTTTAATAATATTTTTGGAAATTCTAACGATAGGAATTATTAACTTCAACGGTCCGTTCGGACTAGAAATGACACATCTGTTTCTAAAAGATTGCTTGTTAAAATTCTCAAATCCATCGATATAAACTCTTGAAGATTTTGCAAGAACTGAATAATACATAAGATTACCAGCATAGACCGAACTAAGGACAGTCTTCATTAATGAACCGTAGAAAAAATCCTATCCCATCTAATTCCTGTCTCAGGATGTTTGGAAAACCAAACAAAAGATGCTGTTCCAACAACATGATCTTCTGGAACAAAACCCCAACATCTTGAATCAGCCGACCCATGCCTATTGTCTCCCATCAACCAATAATAATTTTGTTTAAATGTATAATCAGTAGATATTTTATCGTTTATTAAAAAATCTCCATCTGAGTTTATAGAAACTTTATTTCTTTCATAAACTTCAATAGCTCTCTTGTAAAGTATCCATGTAGAATCGCTTAGTTCAACTGTCCATCCGCTTTTTGGAACTATTAGTGGACCATAATTATCTCTAGACCAATTAAAAGAAGGATGGTTTGGGAAATATGGATAGTACTGTCCATAAATAGTATAATTAAATCCTCTAGAATGTGTTTCTTGGCTCATACTATCTAAACCAGAGTATCTAGAAAGCATTTTAGCGGTCTGAGGGGAACAAGTTATTTGTTCTCTGCTGTAAGCAGCCAATTTATCTATATAAACTAATGAGTCTTTATAAGAAGTATCTATAACTTTTATGTATTTGTTTTCAATATTTGATCTTGAATGCTGGTCGCTGTAAATTTCAAAATCTTCTAAAATTTTGTCTTGTGGTATATAGGATCCTGGTTTAAAATAAAAATTATAAGTAAAAACAACTTCGTCTTTTTTTTCTTCTAGTTGGCTATTTATGTAAAGTAAGTTGTCTTTTATTTCTAATGTGTCTCCACCAACAGCTACACAGCGTTTTATATAATTTTCCTTTTTATCTATTGGAAGAGTAGCTATTCCTCCAGTTTTTTCAATTGGTCCTACTGGAGATTGACTTAAACCACCACCATCTATCAACTTTTGTCTGGCAGAATTTAAATATTTTGATTCCAATGACTGATACCTTTCATAACCTAAATTTATTCCATTACTATTATAGGCTTTTAAATCTCTTACACAATTTATAAATGCCTGGTTTCTTAATATAGCATAATAATCGTGGGCAATAACTCCTTCGTGAACAATTACGGAATCTCCAACAGGCCAATTAAAAACCATGATATCTCCCCTTTTAATTTCGCCATATCCAAATAGTCTTCGGTAATCAGAACTAAACCAGTCTACGTAGGAGGGAATAAACGTAAAAGGCAACCTATTATGAACAAACGGAACAGAAATTGGCGTTAGAGGTAACTTGGCTCCATATTTCATTTTATTCACAAATAGATAGTCTCCAATTCTCATTGTTTTCTCCATAGAGCCGGTTGGAATTGTAAATGCTTCAAAAAATAAGGACCTAATAATAGATGCAGCAACAATTGCAAATCCCAAAGCATTGGTCCAGTCAGCAGCCATTGTTTTTTTATTTGGCTTATCTTTTGAACCTATAAGCCTGAAAATTAAATAAAGACCATGGCCAACAAATGGAGCAATGAAAAATAAAGTTATTTGGTCATGCCACATTCTTTGGTTTCTGTTTTTTACATTTGTCCAATCTGTTGGTTCTACAACTACATTTTTAGAATCAAATGCTAAATAAGGAATGTAATACCAAGGCAATAAAACCATTAATAAAGTATCTTTTACTGAATATTTCCCAAACAGTCTTGCAGTTTCAACATTACAACCTACAGCAACAATTAAATTCACAAATGGAATTGGGAAAAAGAAAATCCACCACCAGGGCTTTTGAATAATTTTTAACCATACATAAATATTATAAATAGGAACGTAACCCTCCCATGTCTTGCGTCCATTCTTGTCAAAAATCTTCCCTAATGAGAAGAAATAAATAACAATCATTAGAATTAAAAGAATATATGGTATCATATTAAAATTTTACGACGTCTTTCATGGAAAAAAGTCCTTTTTTATTGATTAAAAATTCTGCGGCAATAATTGCACCAATAGCAAATCCGTTTCTGTTTTTTGCTCTGTGGGAAATTGATAACTCATCAATATTACTTTCGTAAATAACTTCATGAGTTCCTGCCACACCTTTTTGTCTTTTTGCAATTATAGGTAAATTATTACCATAATTAGAAGTATTAGACAACCAGTTTGAATAATCATCCATTTGCTCAAGAATTATTTCTGCTGTAGTTATTGCTGTTCCACTTGGTGAATCAACTTTTTCTAAATGATGAGTCTCATTTATTCTAGCAGAATATGATTTTTGTTGATTCATTATTTTGGATAATTGCCTATTTATTTCAAAAAAAATATTCACACCCAAAGAAAAATTGGAGGAAAATAAAATTGCTCCGTTATATTCAATACACCAGTTTTTTACTTTATCGAAATCATTGTTCCACCCTGTTGTTCCCACTATAATCGGAACATTTGCCTTAAATGCTTTATGAATATTATCTACGACAGAATCTGGACTTGAAAAATCTATAGCCATATCGAAACCCTTTAGGTCTTGAGAAGTCCATTTGTGATTTTTTAAAATTTTAGAAATAATATGATTCCTCTCCTTAGCCTTTATTTCTAAAAGCTTCCCCATCTTTCCATATCCAATAAGTACAATTTTCATTAGTAAGTCACCATTTTTAAAAATAGATTTTATTAAATATAAAGAAACGTAATCAATGTGAGAATATTATAAGATTGAAATTTGTTTTTTTACTTTTACTTAAAAAATAAAAATAAGATTTCTAGATTAATACTACTCTGTCTGTCATTAATCTTATTTAATACATAAGTCAAAATTCAATCTCAACTTAATGAAGATACCACTGTAATAAACTGCAAATGCTGCCGACTTACAGCAGATATGGGAAATAATAAAGGTTCAGTTTGGAACTTGATGAGGCAATTGATTTTTTACAAAATTCGATAGAATCATCAGTAATTAACAAATGGTCTTTTGGAGATGATTCTTCAAGCTTAGAATACGAATCTTTCCTGTAATTACAAATATCCAGATGACTATATAGTTTGTTTATTAGCAGAAAATTAATTGTTTCGACAACTCTTGTTTGGAAATTACTATTTTCAAAAATGAAATTATCATTCCAAATATTTTGTTGACGATGGGTCTATAATTTGAGAGATAAATCATTTATTTGATACAACGATCTAAACCGTTGGAATAATCTGTTATCTGTTGAGAAATAATATAATAATAACTATAATACAGAAAGCAGTAAGGGAAGATAGTTAAACGACCAGCAATATTATTATATTATCAAAAGTGACAACAAAGAATAAATACAACTAAGTGAAAGTACAATATTGGTGCAAAAATTAAATATGACTATCTAACTTTTCAGCCAATTGGTCTTTAGGAACTGCACCTACAACTTTATCTACTAATTCTCCATTTTTAAGAAAAACAATAGTTGGGATATTTCTTACTCCATACTGAGCAGCAATTCCACCATGAAGATCAACATTTACTTTTCCAACAATAGCTTTACCGTCATATTCTTTAGATAATTCTTCAACCAGAGGACCAACCATACGGCAAGGACCACACCATTCTGCCCAAAAATCTACCATTACAAGTTTATCTGATTTTAACGCTAAAGATTCGAAATTTTCTTCAGTAAATTCTAATGCCATTTTAAAAATTTTAAGATTTACTCAAAGATATATATTTTGTTTAAATACGTTGAGAAATTATGATTTTTACTAAAGCTATTTATTGCTTATTTTTTGTAAATAATTTACCATATTTGATTTATTAATAGAATAACCTAAAAAGCCATCTAGCTGACTAATCTCATATATTAACTCATTAGATACATTTGACATAAACTTTCTTGAATTTAAGGTCACATAAGTAGATGATTCAGAATCTAATAGCTCAAAAATAACTTGTTTTTTGCCTTTGTATTTTTCCATTAATTTTTCTAAGTCTTCGACTTGTTCGGCCTTTAAACTTTCGAAATCCCATTTTAAATACAATGACTTAGACAATTTATCACGAATATCATCTAAAACATCAATTTGCTGAATTCGAAATTCCTTTTGAAATTCATCTGACTTATAATATTTTGGACGCTGTTGAACCTTTCCTTTTATATGTAAAAAATTACCAGGAACAAGAAAATGCATGAATTTCAAATATTGTTCTCCAAAAAGTCTAAACTCCATTTGACCTTCCATATCCTGAAGCTCTAAGACTCCGTATTTAGTTCCTCTTCTACTCTCTAAATTTGCAGCACTGTTTGCTAAACCAATAAAAGAAAACTCTCTTTCCGGAAGTTCTTGTAGGTTTTCATTTAGAACTTTTAGATTAATATCACAGAAATATTTAAGTTCTAAAAGGTAATCTTGTAATGGATGTCCAGATATATAAATACCAACTACATCTTTTTCTTTTGTCAAAAGCTCAAAAGTACTCCATTCTTCTGTCGGTGGAATTTGCGGCTCTGCCAATTCAAGAGATTCTCCAATAGCATCAAACATATTTACCTGCTGGGAATTACTTTTAGACTGAAAAGCCTGACCAAACTTTAATAGTTTTTCGACAAACGAAACTTGTTTCTCGTCTACATTAAAAAATTGAGCACGGTGAAAATTATTAAATGAATCAAATGCTCCTGCCATTGCCAAACTTTCAATTACTCTTTTATTACAGTCTTTAAGACTAACCCTTTTAATAAAATCAAAAATTGTATTAAACTTTCCAGACTCTTTTCGAATTGCAGAAATATTTTTAACTGGACCCTCTCCTATCCCTTTAACAGCACCAAGTCCAAATCTTATTTCGCCTTTTTCATTTACAGCAAATTTGTACCAACTTTCATTGACATCTGGCCCTAGAACATTCAATCCCATTCTATTACACTCTTTCATGAAAAAAGTAACAGATTTTATATCGTTCATATTATTACTAAGTACAGAAGCCATATATTCTGCAGGGTAATGGGATTTTAAATAAGCTGTTTGGTAAGCAATCAAGGCATAACAAGTACTATGTGATTTATTAAAAGCATAGGATGCAAACTTCTCCCAATCTTTCCATATTTTTTCTAAAATCTCAGTATCGTGTCCCCGTTCTTGACCTTGATTAAGAAACTGAGGCTTCATTTTATTAAGCAAGTCTACTTTTTTCTTACCCATTGCCTTTCTTAATGTATCTGCTTCACCTTTCGAAAATCCAGCTAACTTTTGAGACAATAACATAACCTGCTCTTGATATACTGTAATACCGTAAGTTTCTTTTAAAAATTCTTCCATTACAGGTAAATCGTATTCTATTTCCTCATTACCATGCTTTCGTTTAATAAAACTGGGTATGTATTCAATAGGACCTGGCCTGTAAAGTGCATTCATTGCAATCAAATCCGAAAAAGCAGTTGGTCGCAATGATTTTAAATGTTTTTGCATTCCAGGAGATTCATATTGGAAAATCCCAACTGTTTCTCCCTTCTGAAAAAGTTCATATGTTTTCACATCGTCAAGAGGTATTTCATCTATATCAATAGATTTTCCTGACATCGCTTTTATAATTTTTATAGTATCCTTAATAAGAGTTAGAGTTTTTAAACCTAGAAAATCCATTTTTAAGAGGCCTGCAGACTCAGCAACAGAATTGTCAAATTGAGTGCACCACATTTCAGAATCTTTGGCTAATGAAACAGGTACAAAATTTCTAATGTCTGATGGAGTAATTATTACTCCACAGGCATGAATTCCTGTATTTCTTAACGACCCCTCAACAAGCTTTGCTTGTCTAATAACATCTCCTTCAATTCCTTCTTCTTCTAATTTATTAATTAGTTCTTCTGCATTTTTTAATTGATCTGGTGAAATATTACTTTTCACATCTTGTTTAGTCCAACTAAATAATTTATTCAATTTAACATCAGGAACTAACTTTGCCAACCTGTCCGTCTGCTGTAATGGTAAATCCAAAACTCTTCCGGTATCTCTAATTGAAGATTTTGCAGCCATAGTACCATAAGTAATTATCTGTGCTACTTGACTAGAACCGTATTTATCAATAACGTATTGAATCACTCTTGATCTTCCTTCATCGTCAAAATCAATATCAATATCTGGCAAAGAAACTCTATCGGGATTAAGAAATCTCTCAAAAAGAAGATTGTACTTAATTGGATCTACATTAGTAATTCCTGTACAATATGCGACTGCAGAACCTGCTGCGGAACCTCTGCCGGGTCCAACTGAAACATTCATATCTCTGGCTGCAGAACAAAAATCTTGCACAATTAAGAAATACCCAGGATAACCAGTATTTCTAATAATCTCTAGCTCAAAATCTAATCTTTCTTTTATTTCATCCGATAATTCCTTGTATCTAACTTTTGCTCCTTGGTAAGTTAAATGTCTTAGGTAGTTATTTTCGCCCATTTTAAGAGAACTATTCTCAAGATCCATTGGGTCTTTAAATTCATCTGGAATTTTAAACTCAGGTAAGAGTACTTCCGACGCCAAACGATAAGATTCACACTTTGCAATTATTTCATTAGTGTTAATGATAGAATCAGGAATATCTGAAAATAAAGTTTTCATTTCCTTCTGAGATTTAAAATAATATTCCGTATTCATAAAACCAAATCTAAAACCTCTTCCTCTTCCAATCGGAGTTGATTTTCTTTCTCCATCCTTAATACACAATAGAACATCGTGAGCACCAGCGTCGTCCTTGTTCAAATAATGAGTATCGTTAGAGGCAAAATATTTTATAGAATGTTTTTTAGCAAATCTTAGTAAAACCTCATTTACTTTTTCCTCTTCTTCCAAACTATGTCTAACAATTTCTATATAAAAATCATCTTTAAAGTTTTCTTTCCACCAAATAAGCGCTTGCTCAGCTTTTTGTTCTCCCTCATTTAAAATTAATTGAGCTATTTCTCCATACAACCCGCCAGTTGTTACAATCAAATCATTTGAATATTCTAAAATGATGTTTTTATCTATTCTAGGAACATAATAAAACCCTTCTATAAACCCAATTGAAGATAATTTGATAAGGTTTTGATAGCCCTTTTTATTTTTGGCTAAAAAAGGGACTTGATATCCGTTATTTTTATAAGTCTTGTCATTTCTGTCAGGACAAACCTGAAACTCACACCCAACAATTGGAATAATTTTTTTTCTTTCTAAATCTTGGATTTCTATTTCTGAAACATTGGCATTTTCATTAGCTTCTTCAATTTTTTTATTAATGGATTGGTTATGTTTAAAACCCGTTTCCACAAATTGAAATGCCCCCATCATATTTCCTGAATCAGAAAATGCTACTGCAGGCATACCAAACTCTACAGCTTTATCAATTAGAGTTTTTACATGAATAGTAGATTGAAGAACAGAAAATTGGGTTTTGTTGTGAAGATGGGAAAAAGGCACATCTTTTAAATGTGAAATATCTTCTTTAGAACTAATAGATTTAGCGACTTCGGACGGTATTTCTTCTAAAAGTGCTTTACTTTCTTTGGATAAGTTAATGTGTTTAATTCCTGCTGCAGAGAATTCTGAAGTGTTCTTAAGAAAGAAATCAGCATATTTTTCATCATCTAAATAAAGATCTGATTTTTGAAAAGATCCTTTTCTAATAAGTTCAAAAAAGCATCTAGCTGTTGCCTCAACATCAGCAGTAGCATTATGTGCTTCCTTAAAAGGTTTCTTAAATAAGCATTGATGTAATTCAGATAGAGTTGGATATTTAAATTTACCTCCTCTTCCTCCAGGAAGTTTACATAAGAATGCTGACTTTTCTGTACAGGTATCTAAAACTGGCATTTTTAGCCATGCATTATCATATCCTTGTCTATGAAACTCCGATCCTACAACATTTAAATCAAACTTTAGATTTTGACCAACTAAGACCTTTGTTTTGGCTAAAACATTTTTAAAAGAATTTATTACCTCTTTTAATGAATCTCCTTTACTTTTAGCTAATTCAGTAGATATTCCATGAATTTTTTCTGATTGATAAGGTATATCGTAACCATCTGGGACAATTAAAAAATCATTGTGCTCTATTAATCTTCCATCGTAGTCATGAAGCTGCCAGGCAATTTGCACACATCTTGGCCAATTGTCTAAATCAGTGATTGGCGCGTTAAACTTCTTAGGTAAGCCAGTAGTTTCAGTATCAAAAATTAGGTACATAAATTAGATTGTCCAACTAATGTAAAAAGTACTTGGAATTATATGATAAATTGTTGAAAACTTTAACATATTAAGAACTGCTAGAGTTAGTGTATCGCCTCCATTTATTAAGTACTTCTTCAAAATAATCTGGTAGCTCACTATCAAAACTTAAGTCTTTTTTAAGAGTTGGATGGTAAAACCCAAGAGATTTTGCATGAAGTGCTTGTCCTGGTAAAAGCTTGAAACAATTTTCCACGAACTGCTTGTATTTTGTAAAACTAGTTCCTTTTATAATTTTATCACCACCGTATTCCAAATCATTGAAAAGCGGATGACCAATATGTTTCATATGAGTTCTTATTTGGTGAGTTCTTCCTGTTTCAAGCCTACATTCTATTAATGTAACATACCCAAACCTTTCAACTACGTTGTAATGAGTAACCGCATGCTTTCCATGATCTTTCTCTGGGTAACAAGTCATTAATTTTCTATTCTTTAAAGACCTTCCTAAATATAAATCCACTGTTCCTTCTTCCTTTTCAACATCCCCCCAAACAAGTGCATGATATCTTCTTTTAGTTGTCCTATCAAAAAATTGCTTTGCCAAATTAGTTAAAGTATTTTCTGTCTTAGCTACTAACATTACACCTGTAGTATGTTTGTCTAGACGATGAACCAATCCTGGACGACCAAAGTAATCTGATGGTAATTCAGGTAATTTTTCAAAATGGTATAACAATGCGTTTACCAAAGTACCAACGTAGTTTCCATACCCTGGATGAACTACCATATTGGCAGATTTATTAACCAAGCATAATTGATCATCTTCATAAATAATATCAACTGGAATATCTTGGGGAATTAACTCTAGTTGCCTAACTGGATAGGGTAAGACTATAGAAACTTCATCTTTAGGCTTTACCTTGTAATTTGGTTTTACTGGTAATTTATTAACTAGGATATTTCCATTATGAGCAGCAATTTGAATTTTACTCCTTGACGTATTGGCTATTCGATCCATTAAAAACTTATCAATTCTTAATTTTTCTTGGCCATTATCAGCTACATAATTGTAATGTTCAAAAAGCTCTTCACCCTGGTCGTCAATATTTTTAACTTCTTGGCTCATTAATGGTGGTGGATAATTAGTTTTTCAACTTGAATTTCTGCATTTTTAAATTTAAATTTTACAAGATAAATTCCATTGAGTAAATTATTAACAGAAAATGAATTTTTACTAACCATATCCAAATTAATTACCAATCTTCCTTTCAAATCGTAAATTTCTACCAAACTGACATCCTCATTAGAAATTAGTACTAAATCATCTGCAGGATTTGGGTAAAAAGAAATATTTAAATCTTTACTAAACAGCTCTGGATAATTCACCAAATTATCCATTGGAGAAACAAAAACGGGACGCATCATAAGAGAACCATCAAATATTGTATTTTGAAAACCCGAACCTAAATTGTAAAATATATCAAGTTTTCTATTAATATTTTTATCAAAACCTATGTTTAATCTTGAAGATGAAGTCTGTTTCCAACCTATGTAAAATGTATCACTTACTGCAATTAGAGAAGGTAATTCATATTCAAAAAAACCATTCAAACCTGAGTTGTATTCTGGATAATAAAGCACGGGAAAATCAAAATCGTCTGTAGTGTAGATTAAATTTCCTGGACTACCCATGCTGTCGTCCCAAATCTGAAGGAAAAACGGATCGTTAGATGCGTCATTTACAGATGGAGAAAAGTGTATTTTAATACTTTTTAAAGTATCTATTCCAATACCATCTAAAATTGAAAACCTATAGGCTAGTTCTACTCCATTACCTATTAAACCATAAGCTGCTTCAGCAGAACCATCGTCGTAAGAATAATAATTTTGAAATGACTGACGATGTGTAATTGTATCATTTACGCCTAATCTTTCAGGATTGGTATTGGTAGATAGATAAAACCTGTAAGAATAATCTACAAAAGTATCCGTAAGTGAAGTATTAAGCTCAAAATCTGATCCGAAATCATATAACATATCAAAATAACTTTGTTCTGGAACATTTAGAACAGAGGCCGAATAAGGGAAAGTAGATTGTAATATATTTTTATAAAATAAATCCATAGAACAAGGTTGTAATAATTTTGGGTTATAAGAGGAATTGTAAGATGGAATTACAGCATTTTTTAGTAGAATATCAGAAGTAGTATTTTTAAAATGTTTCCAAGGAACAGAACTGTAATTATCAAGCATGGTTAGAGGAGGTGATGTGAATGCCCAATCTTGCATAAGCGTATCGTATAATGATCGACTTTCGTTAAAATAAACATAGTCTAAATTCCAATGATCTAAACTCCCATTTAGACTTCCATAAGAACTAAATCTAAATCTAAATCCATCTTGAAAATATTTTGAAGAATCCAATTGAATATGTTCGTAATACCATTGATCGCTGTCAAACCCATTGGTAGACCAAATCGAGCTCCACTCTTGTTTAGATGGAGTATAAAATTCTAGTATTAATGAATCGTCTGAATCTGGGGTTTCTCCAAATCCTCCAGCTTGAAAATAGAAAGATATATACAATGAATCACTAATGTCTTTATTGCCCAAAAAAATTGGTTTAGAGGTTAATTGATCAGACCAGTCTATAGCTCCTGTAGTCCAATCATACGGTTTGCCAGATGAATTTAAACCATCAAAAGTAACTACACCAAGAGTCCAAGGATTCTTAGGATAATTATAATTTAAGAAGACATCATTATCTAACCAAATCTTATCAAAGTCTTCAGTTTTAGGAAAAACAAAGTATAAAGAGATAGAATCTTGATGATAATCTGAAGAAAAATTAGAAAAAGTTGTATCAGGACTAGCAGCTGTCCAAAGTGAATCTACAATAGTGCTATTTGGCCATAAAATTATTGTGTCATTGGTTATAGGGTAATACGATAGATTATTTATTATTAAAGTATCTGGATCGTTTTGAATTGCTAGCATAATTAGAGTATCCATTCCGTTAGAATTTATGCTGTCAAAGGCATAGGTAAATGTTGGCGAAGACATGTAGGAATTAGTTAAAGGAACTAAACTCCCATCTAAGAAGAACAAATAATTCCACGAAGAATCTGAAATATTTGTGCCACTAGTATCTGTTTTGTAAACTTTGAATTTATTGGTTGAAAAATCATCAATTAATGGCAAACTAAGAGTGTCTGTTAAATAAATAAAATCTAAATCCTCTATGGATTGTATTCTTTTAGAAGATTGAACATTAAACAATGAAATATTGGTTCTCAGGGGCAAAAGACTCTCTTGTGAAATAAGAAAGAATGGGCTTAAAAAGAAAAAAAGCGAAAAAAAATTTCTCAAATATTATAATTTAATCCTACTGTGTCTTTGGCATAAATACTATCCAACGGTTTGGAAAGATTTGCATCTATTATTACTAAACTTCCTATTGAAATAAAAGGTTTGTTGTTAATTTGGGGATCTGGATATTGATTGTAAATTACCGCACGATTTGAATCCTTAAAATC